>Ga0326728_10004532_pt1 | contig 40866 bp, 34 predicted proteins | sample MB3enrmetagenome_FD_207602 | JGI IMG/M metagenome (GOLD analysis project Ga0326728, IMG submission 207602) | Lab enriched peat soil microbial communities from McLean, Ithaca, NY, United States - MB31MN | ecosystem: Environmental > Terrestrial > Soil > Wetlands > Peat | place: USA: New York... | reverse complement strand
AGGTCAGCAAGGAGGAATTTGACGCGGTTTGCCTCCGGCTGGACAAGTTCCATGGCGACTGGAACTATTCGATCCGTCCTCGAAAGCTGCCGTAATTGGAACTCTTATTCCGTCACACCTACTAAGGCATATTCCACCGCCGGACAATCTTGCCCTGACGCCCCGAAGTATAGGAGCCTGGCTCCTCTACACAGGAATCTGTGCAGGGCCGACCGAAGAGATTCCGTTCCGCGGGCTGCTGCAAACGTTTCTCATGCAGCGCAGTTCGGGCCGCATACGCTTCTGGAAATATGAGATGCACGTCGCCGGAGTCGTTCTGGCGTTGATGTTCGCACTCGCTCACCTCACCAGCTTCTGGACGGAGAACTTCTGGATTGCGTTGGGGCAGCAGATCTATGCGTTCGCACTTGGCATCCTCTATGCCTACTGGCGCGAGAAATCCGGGAGTTTGTTGGCTCCCATCGTTGGACATAACGTGGGCGACGGGGTGGAGTACGTTTTGATGTTCCTGATGACATGGGTCTGGCGCTGACCGGAATGGGGACGTTCCCGGTTCCGGCCGGATCGCTCACCACTCGGAGATTGCTGGATTCCGGCTCGACGAGCCACATGTCCTTTGCGGAGATGGCAGCCTGCAAACTCGCCCGATTCTCGGCTGACAGCCCATCCCACTATCCAACCGGCTCACCGGAACGCGGCTGGCGCCGCATGTCCGCCGCCGCCCTATATACTGAGTTTTCACATGCTCTTGTCGGTCCTCATACCGGTGTACAACGAGCGCACGGTGGTGGAACGGTGTCTGGCGCAGGTTCTGGCCGCGCCGCTGCCCGAGGACATGGGGCGCGAGCTGATCGTCGTCGACGATTGTTCCACTGACGGGACCTTCGCCATCCTCGAAGCGCTGGCCGCCTCCGAACCGCGCATCCGCCTGTTTCGCCAGCCCGTGAACGAAGGGAAGGGCGCCGCCGTCCGCATCGCCATCGAGCACGCGCGCGGCGACTTCTGCCTGATCCAGGACGCCGATCTGGAGTACGATCCGGCGGAGTACCCGCGCCTGCTGCGGCCACTTCTCGATGGACACGCCGACGCCGTGTTCGGCTCGCGCTATCTGGCCGGCGCACAGATGCGCGTGCTGCCCTTCTGGCACTCGGCGATCAACAAGACGCTCACGGCGGTCTCCAACATGTTCAGCAATCTGAGCCTCACCGACATGGAGACCTGCTACAAAGTCTTCCGAACCGACCTGCTCAAGAGCATTCCCATCCGCTCCCGGCGCTTCGGCATCGAGCCCGAACTCACCATGAAGGCGGCCAAGCGCAAGCTGCGCATCTACGAGGTGCCCATCAGCTACCATGGCCGAACGTGGGAGGAAGGCAAGAAGATCGGCTGGAAGGACGGTCTGAGGGCGCTCGGGGTGATCCTGCGTTTTTGGATGATCGACGATCTCTATGCGCAGCCCTACGGACGCGCGTTCCTCAATAATCTGGAGGGCACGCCGCAATACCTGAGCTGGATGGCGGGGCTGCTGCGGCCGTACCTGGGCGACCGCATTCTCGAACTCGGCGCCGGCATCGGCACCCTGGCCGGGCGCTTGATGGGCCGGCGCCTCCTGTACGTGGCGACCGAACACGACCCGCTGTACCTGCACGCGCTGCGCAATCGCTTCCTGCGCACGCCCAACGTCTCGGTGCGGGAGTTCGACCCGGACCGGCCCGCGCCGGCGGAGGATCTCGGCGGACCCTTCGACACGGTCCTCTGCGTGAACCTGCTCGAATACCAGGTTGATGCGCCAGCGTTTCTTCAGACCGTTTTCGATTGGACCGCGCCCGGCGGCACGCTGATTGCGCTGGTTCCACAGGGGCGCGCGCTGTTTGGGAGCCTTGACCGGACGCTCGGCCACCAGCGCCGCTACAACTCCGGGCAATTGCGCGAACTGCTGTCGCGATACGGTTTCGACGTGGAGGGCACGCGCCAGTTGAACAAGATTGGCGCGCCCGCCTGGTGGCTCTTCAGCCGCCTGCTGCGCCGCCGGCAAATCGACAAACTGATCCTCAAGATCTTCGACAAGACGGTGTGGTTCTGGCGCCGCGTCGATTTTCTTCTGCCGTGGCGCGGCCTGTCGCTGGTGGCGATCGCGAGAAAAAGAGACGCGCGGCGATAGCCGCGTTTTGGCAGTATTCGGCGAGTGCGCGGCTGCCGCCGCATGTCCATTGAGAGCCCCATAAGTGTTACGTTGTTGAGAGAGTGGAGCAGGAAGTTCAGGGAGTCTTCGAGGGAGAGCCCGCCGAGGCTGCAGTCGCGCCGGTGAGCGAATCCGTCCCGGAGAACCCGATTGCGCCGCACTGGCTGCGCCTGGGGCTGGCCATCGAGTTTCTGGTGGCGCTGATCGCGATCACCGTCACCTGGGAGGAAATCGGCGGACAGGGCCACCTGGATCTCATGCCGTGGTACGTCAAGCTGGCCATGATTGGCGGCTTCTGCTGGGCCTTCGTGCGTTTCTCGGCGGCCCTGGCGCGGCCCGGCAAGTGGCGGAACCGGCGTTCGCTGGGCTGGCTTTGCGCCGTTCTTGCGTTGGTGGCGGCCATGGGGCTGATCACCTACTACTACCACTTGCACGAACCTGCCGACGATTCGGACACCGACGAAGATCCGAGCACTTCGGTGAGCGTCCCCGACCGGCCCGCTACTGGCGCGCACCTGTGACTGACTCCGCGGCAACGCAGTCTCGATTCGAGAGGTGGAGCGTGCCAGAGTGTCCATTCTCCATCGAATACCCGCACGGCCTGATGCAGGAGTTGCGCGCCGCAGTCGCTTACGGGCAGCAGGCGTTTACCCGGGGCGGCATGGAAGTTGGCGGGGTGCTGTTCGGCACACGCTCGGAAGGCGCCCTTTCGATCCGCGCCTGGCGTCCGATTGCGTGCGAACACGCGAACGGCCCCGCGTTGCTCCTTTCCGAGCGCGACCGCAACGAGTTGAAGGAATTCCTCGAGGAGGCCGCCACCCTGCCCGACCTTGCCGGCGCCGAGCCGGTCGGCTGGTTCCTGTCTCACACCCGCAGTGAGATTTCGTTGCGCGAGTCCGACCTGAACCTCTACCGGGAGTTCTTTCCCGCCGCTTCCGACATCGTTCTGGTGCTCCGCCCCGGGCGCCATGGCGCGGCACGCGCCGGCTTCTTCTTCCGCAGCCCGGAGGGCGCAATCCGGAGCGACCACAGCCTGTTCGAGTTCAATATCGAAAGAGAGGGCGTGCGGCCTTCCATGCCCATGGAGCGGACTCCCCCGCCCCCGGTGGAGATCTCCGCGCCGCATGAACGGCGGCGCCGCGGCGCCGCTCCAGCGCCCGTGGATACGGCGACGGCATGGGTGCGGACCACCCGCAGCGACGTTCCCGAGCCCGATCCGCTGGCCACCTCTCCGGCAAACGACGAAATGGAGCCGGTCCTCACCGGCAAACGGAGCTGGAGGTGGATCGCGCTTCCCGTGGCTGCGCTGGTGGCCATCGGATGGCTCTACATGGCGCGTACTCGCGCGCCCGAACCCGCTGAGATTCCTATCGAGATGACCATCACCGACCGAGGCGGCCAGCTTGTCGTCGAATGGGATCACTCCCGGCCGGAACTGCTGCGCGTACGCGCCGGCGAGATTTCCGTCACCGACGCGGGCGGCAAGGTGAGTATTGCGCTGACCGCCGCGGAAGTACAGGCCGGCTCGTTCACATGGACGCGAAAATCCGGCGATGTGCGGATCTCCCTCCGTTTTGACGGCGCCGGGAAGCCGCTGGGCGCCTCCGCGCACTTCCTCGGAGCGCCGCCGCCCCAGCAGAGGCCGGAGCGCGCCGCGGAGCCCGACAGCGCCGAGCTGGATCGCCTCCGCAAGGAGAACATCGAACTGCGCGGGGAGATCGATCGCGCGAAGGCGCGGGCCGATCAGGCGGAAACGGCGGTCCGCGTGTTGCGAGAACGGCTGGACGCCACGGAGACGAAGAAGTAAAGGACCCGCGGCCCGCGGGGCAGGATTTCATCCCGCGGCCGATCTTCACTCGGCCAGACGCGACCGCGTGTCCCCGTCTTGCGCGATGCGCATCTGACTCCTGCGGTCCAGCCGCTGCCATAACGAATCCGGATCGTCGTCGAACAGAAGCCGGGCGTCGGGCGGCAGCACCGCCCATGCGCCAAGCTGGACTTCGTTCTCCAACTGACCTTCTCCCCACCCACAGTAACCGACGTAGGCGTGAAACCTCTCCGGGGCGGACGCGCCAGCTAACTTCTCAATGGCCTCGGAGTTCGCGGTCTCGTACACATCGCCGGTGACGAGCTGCCCTTCCTCGGACTTCGTGCGCGAGCGGAATAGCGCCAGCAGGAGATCGGTCTGGACCGGGCCACCTTCGTACACCAGATGCGCGCTGCCGTTCTTCAGATCGGGCAGCACCCGCGCAAGCGTGGCGGCCGTGCGGCGATTGACAATCAGACCGAAAGCGCCTTTCTCCTCGCTGTACTGAACCAGAACCACCACGGTGCGGACGAAGTTCGGGTCGCTCAGCGCGGGTTTTGACACCAGCAGCGCACCCACCGCGAGGTTCTCGCGGCCGCCGGCGAGCTGCACCGCCCGGAGGTTGCGCGGGGGTTCTCGCGTCACCGCGAACATGGCCATCGCAAGGACCGGAACCGCCAGCAGAAGCGTCCACCAACCCGGGCACCGCATATCGACCTATTGTCGCTCGTTTTCGCTCCCCAGAAACTCCGGCAGCGCCGCCGTGTACCCTGTCATGGCAGGCCCCGTTGTCCCGCGGACTACTCTCCAATGAGCGTTTCGCGGGGCCGAGCAGTCCTCCGGTTGTGGAGTACAGTAGTGAAAGGACGTGCCCCGATGGCAGTTGCTCTCATTCCGCCGCTTGTTTCCGTAGAGGAATACCTGAGTTCCAGCTACCGGCCGGACCTGGAGTACGTCGATGGCGTCCTGGTGGAGCGTGGCACGCCAACCATCGCGCACAGCCTTCTGCAGATGATTCTGATTCAATACCTCGCCCGGTATCAGAAGGCGCTCGGCTTTCTCCCGCTGCCCAAGGCTCGTACGCAGATCGTCGAACGAAGCCGGTATCGGATTCCCGACATCATGCTTTGCCCGGCGCCGCTGCCCGCCGGCGAGTCATGGCGTCGGTCCCGTGGGCGATCATTGAGATCCTGTCACCGGACGACACGTTGCCGGCACAGCTCGATCGCTTTCGAGACTACGCGCATATCGGAGTGCGCCACGTTCTCCTGCTGGATCCGGAGCGGCTCATCGCATTCCGATTGGAAGATGGCTCGCTGCTCCAGACGCAGTTCACCTCGCTGGCCCTGCCGTCCGGCCCCCTGCCGTTCGATAGCGCGGAGCTGTTCCAGCAGCTTGTGAACGAGCAGGGCGAATAGGTACCCCCAAAAAACACGAAGCCCGATCCGAACGTGTCCGGACCGGGCTCCCTTGCCAGGCTTTCGCGCACCCGATGCCTATTGAAATTGAACCTGTTGCGTACGGTAGCGGTTCATGATCTGGGTCATCTGGTCTTTACAGTGCAGTTTCAGCTTCTTCAGCCGGTGCTCTTCCACTTCATCTTGCGGAGTGAGCCGCAGCTTCGATTCGATGGTCTCGAGCTGCTGGTGATACTCCGAGTGCCGAGCCGCCAGTTGGCGGAACTCGTCGTCCGTCTGCATCAGGTGCGCCTTCAAATCTTCCTGCATATTCTCCATCAGGCTTGTCTCCTTGCGGAATGTCCGTGCCCGGTCCCGTGTAGGGAGGACCGGTTCGGTAGGACGGCTGAGATACATTGAGCGATTCAAACTTGACGACCGCTTGCGGTCTCCTGACAATTGTGACGATAACATGAACTCCTTTTCATGACAATCCCCGACTCGGGCGGGTTTTCGTAGTACGAGGGCCTGAGCCCCGCCTCGGTGAAACCCATGACAGTGTAAAGCGCCCTCGCCGCCGTGTTGGATGCCCGGACCTCGAGGAAATAGTCGCCCAGGTTACTGTCACACTCCGCCTCCAGCAGCGCCCGCGCAATCCCTCCGCGGCGGAACTCCGGGTGCACGGCTATGTTCAACACCTCACGCTGGTCCGCCGCCACGGCACGGCACACAAGGTACCCGGCCAGGCGATCACCCACTGCCGCCACCCAGCAATCGTGATCGAGGTATTCGAGCACGCTCCACCGCGCCGCCTCGGGCGAAGCGCGCTGGATTTCCGCGATGGCGGGAAGGTCGTCTGCGGTGGCCCTGCGAATGGTGGTCACGGTTCCTTCACGAACTCGATGGCGCGAACCTCGCCGCTGGTCCCGGTCTTCTGGTTGGGCTTCTGGTCGTAGCTGACGTGCACCTTGCGCGCCGGATTCTGCGCCCCGCAGGCGAGCGCGCCATCGCTGCCCTGAATGGAAACCTGCGACGGATCGGCGACCAGCAGCCGGACCAGTTTGCCCTGCGCGGTGTGGATTACGAGGCGCCCCTGCTGGCCGATGCAGTCGAATCGCTCGAAGACGCCGTCCACCGACGGGGCGCTCTTCTCCAACTCGCTCCACTCCACCGCGCCCTCCTTCGAAAACTGCCCGCTCGGGTTGAGCTTCGCATTCGCCTTCGCCTCGGCGGCACGGATCTCCGCGAGCGATGCCTGGCGAATCCGGTCGAGGTCGCGCTGGCGCTCCTCCTCCTCACGCTTGCGGGCGGCATCCGCGGCGTCCAAATGCTCCTGTTCGGCGCGGAGGCGCTCATCCCGCACTTTCTGCCGTTCGTCCTCGCTGCCCGCCGCTCTTTCCGCCATGGCCCAGGCGCGAGCGACATCCTGAAACTGCTCCGCTTCGGCGGCCGATTTGGCCAGCGCCTCCCACAATGCGATGTCCCGAGGCGACGCTTCAGCCGCCTTCTTCAACCAGAAAGCGCGCCGGATGGGCCCCGGTTCGGTCTCGGAAAGGCGCACGAACGGGTCGGCCCACTTCGGGTTCAGCTCGGCGGCCTTGATCAGGTCGGCTCGCTTCTTTTCGGGTGCCGATTCCAGCATTCCGGCTTCGTACCAGGCGCGGGCGTTTTTCGAGTTCAACTTGATGGCGTCGGCCAGGTTCTTCTGTGCCGCGGCGCGATCGCCCCTCGCGAGCGCGGCCAGCGCCAGGCCTTCCGACGCTTCCACACCGTGCGCCTGGTCGTAGACGTCGGCGGCCTTTGGCGAACCGGCGGCCAGCAGGTAGTCCCCCATTAGCAGTTTCGCGTCGGAGGAGTCGAGTTGGGTGACGTGGAAGTCGCGCTCCGGGCTGATGGCGGCGCCAGCGAAGGAGCGCGCGGCGAAGTGGCGCGCGCCCAGATACGTGTCCAGCCGCCGTTCCAGCTCCGCCGCGTTAAAGCGGAAGGCGTTGCGGCAGGCCACGTCCAGGTCGCCGCCCTGTTCCAGATTCGACAGGAAGATGTGCAGCTCGCCGGCGGTGTTCTCGTCGGTCACCAGCATCTGCAGGCGGGCCCAGTCGCGCGTTGGATTGGCCACCGGCTCGCCCACGGTTATGTGCGTCCCGTTTACGCTGAGGGTGGAGTATAGCGCCACCAGCCCGCTGTCGACGGCGTCCGGCAGCTTGTGCGTGTTCTCATCAAGCAGGCGGCGAGTTACCTGGCCCCTCAGCGCGACCGTCAGGAGCGTTTTTTCGTCCACGCCCACCATCCAGGCATCGCGGGACAGCGCCAGCCCGGCCAGCGGCGCAGGGGCCCCGTTGCGCCGAAAAACGAGGACGTGGATGGGCCGGACGAGCTGCGGGTCCTGCCTGGCCAGCGCCGAGCCCAGCGCGTAGCGGAGCTGCTCCAGTTCGTTGAGCGCCTCGCGCGCCGCCTTGTCCCCGGCCTCCGAGAAGACCTGAAACGGGCCGGCGTGAACCGAGATCCAGTGGTCATCCGCCCGGAGCGGCGCGAGCGCCAGAAGGCAGAAGAGGACGACACGGCGCACGATTCGATGATAGCGTGCGGTGCACAGACCGAAGCCTGTACTGCCGAATCCCGGTTTCTTTGCGCGTCACGGTTTTCAGGCTGCCTCTGCCAGCCGGTTGAGTTGATGGACACCGGTTCGGAGAGAGTGAGTACAGCAAGGAGGATGGCTGGGCCGGCTTGTGCCACGTGGCAGCGATGATTCGGCGAATGCGGCCCTGCCATGTGTTGTATCACGTGGGTCCTGCGATGTTCGAACGTGGGGCCCGCTCGGTTCCAGGCCATGAAAGGCCCTTAGCCGGACACTACGGCCGGTACGGCGCTAGGTGCGGCGGGCGGACATCCGGCTCCAGCAGCCACGCGGTGCGGCCAGGATAATACTGGAGCAGCTTGCGGTTTTCATCCGGATCGAGGTCGCGGGCCCACACCACGCGGGCGGCGTCGATATCGGCTTCGTTCCAAACCCACTCCTCCTGGAAAATGTGCTGCGGGGAATAGCGGACGAACACTAGTTGCCTGCCCGGCGCCAGCGCGAGTTCGCGGTTGACGGCGATCCGGCGTGCGTTTCCGTGATCCAGACTGTGCCATGTGTCGAACTCCGTTGCCGGCGACAAGGCCTCCGCGCTGTCCGCCACGTGAATCCCGTACCAGAACAAAAACTGCGCGCCACACAGCAGAAGAATCAACTGAGCCGCTTCGCGCCCCGCCTTCAGGCGGCCGAGTTGCTGCAGGCCAACGACGCTCACCAGCACGAACAGGCAGGTCACCGCCGCCACGTAATGGAGTTGAAACGCCGGGAAGAGATTGACGCCCAGTGCGAAGGCGGTCAGAGTGGTCACCACCCAGACGAACCGGCGCTCCCGCAGGCTCACAAGGAAGGCTGGCAAGACCAGGTACAACGGAGCGAGAAAGAAGAAGCGATAAAACCGGACACGATACTCGAGACGTTGGAGGAAGCTGGTGAGGTCCTCGCGATCTCCGCTGAACGACCGCTGCATCTCGTAGACGAGCGCCTGCTGCGGGGTGAGGTCGCGGTGGGGGATCACTTTGGCCTGAATGGTGAGCGCGGCGGGAACGCCGTACTGAAACTGGCTGAGCGTGTAGGGCAGCGTGGTCCATGAACCGGTTACCTGCTTATTCTGCAGCACGGTGATGCCCAGGGCGGGAAGCGCCACCGCGGCAACAATCGCTCCAATGCGTGCGATACGGACCGCTCCCTTACGGTCGCGGCTCGGTAAGGGCTCGCAGGCACCTGGCTCGGATTCTGAGCCGCGCGCGTGAGCAGGCGGTCTTAGGAGCCTGTGGCGAAAGTCGTATGGAGGGCCGAGCGCAGGCGAAAACGCCTGCTCCACAACGGCAGATGAATGGTTTGCAGTCCTTGTGGAGTAGGCCTTCGGCGTGCGACGACTTTCGCCGCGGGCCGTTAGGGCCAGGAAGAACAGAACCACGCTCAGCAGCAGGAACACGGATTCATACGGGCGAGTCAGCAGGTGCAGGCCGAGGCCGGCACCAAGCAACACGGCATCGCGAGTGCGGCCATTCGCGCGCAGCCGGGGAAGGGCTCCAAACACCAGGCACCCCGCGGCAGCGGCGAGCGCACCGCCCCAGTATGAGTTCATCCAATAGCACAGCGGACCGAATTCCAACACCGCGAGAACGCCGCCCGCCAGCGCCCAAGCGGGCGTGGTCCAGCCCCGCAGCATCCAGTAGCAGAGCGCGCAGAAGGCCGCCGTGGAGAGAATCACGCCAGCCCAGGGATGGCCGAAGATGGCGCGCCCCAGCGACAGCGCGAGTCCCTGACCGAGCGGATAAATGGAGCTGTAGGTCGGCTCCTGCAGCACGAAAGACGTCTCGAAGAACTGGTGCAACGCGTGCGGGGGATTGGCCAGGCGAAAGTGGCGCAGGGTATCGGCAACGAGAAGGTGGCTGAATTCGTCATACACATTCGGCGAGGGCGCGGGATGATGAGAGAGTAGCGCCAGCCTCAGCGCAACAGGGAGAATGGCAAGAAGCAGCATGCACCAGGCGGTCTTCGAAGCGAGCCGCCGCGCGAACGGCTCAATCCAGCGCCACGAGAAGGCGAACAGCACCAGCAACACCGCCAGTGCGAACTCGATGCCGAAGACAATCATGGAACGCCTTCATTCTCCCAAACAGTGCGAGCCGGAAGCTCCCACAACCTGGAAGCTGGAAGACCTCGAGCGCATGACCCGGGCGAGGAACTACTTCGCCTGGCAAAGCCGGCTGGCGGCGCGCGAGTTGGGCCGGCGCGTGGTTGAGGTTGGGTGCGGCGTGGGAAACTTCACCGCGACGCTGCTCGATCGCGAAGCGGTCATCGCCGTGGACAACGACCCGGCGTGCCTCGATCGTCTGCGGGATCGATTCCCGAATCACCCGAACCTGCACGTGTTCCGCGGCGACGCCAGCGACGATGCGTTCCTCGAAGTGGCCCAATTCGAGCCGGACTCCTGCGTGTGTCTGAACGTGCTGGAGCACATCGAAGACGACCGGAAGGCGCTGCGCAACATGGCGTCGGTGCTGGCGCCGGGCGGAGTGGTGGTGCTGCTGGTTCCGGCGTTTCCGGCCCTCCGGGGCCCCATCGACCGCAACCTCGGCCACTGGCGGCGCTATCGGCGCGGCGGACTCGCCCATCTGGCCGAAGCCGCGGGCCTGCGTCTGCGCGAGGCCCGTTACATGAACACCATCGGGTTCTTCGGCTGGTGGGTGAACGCCCGCCTGCTGCGGCGGGACACGCAGTCGGCGCGGCAGATCGAAGTATTCGACCGCTTCGTGGTTCCGCTGATGTCGCGGCTGGAGGATGCGGTTCGGCCGCCCTTCGGCCAGTCGCTGTTCGCAGTGATGGAGAAGCCCGCGTGAAGGTCTCCATCATCATTCCCGTCTACAACGAGTTCCGCACCTTCGCCCAGGTGATGGAGCGAGTCCGCGATGCGCCGCTCCCCACCGGCTGCGATAAAGAGATTGTGGTCATCGACGACGGGTCCACCGACGGAACCGCGCAGATTCTGGGGCAACACGCGCGCGCGGGCATCGTGGTGGCGCACCACGCCAGTGTCAATGCAGGAAAGGGGGCGGCCATCCGCATCGGCATCGCCCAAGCCACGGGCGACATCGTGCTGATTCAGGACGGCGACCTCGAATACGATCCCGGCGACTATGCGCGCATCCTCAAGCCCATCGTGAACGGGCGGGCGGATATCGTGTATGGCTCGCGCTTTTTGGGCGATCCGGTGGGCATGGCCTGGAAGAACCGCATGGCCAACCGCATCCTCACCTTTGCGGCGAACCTTCTCTATGGCGCGCGCCTCACCGACGTGGAGACCGCCTACAAGGCGTTCCGGATGCCGGTGCTGCGCGCGATCCCGCTGGCGTGCCGGCGCTTCGAATTCTGTCCGGAGATCACGGCGAAGCTGCGGCTTCTGGGATACACGATCATGGAAGTTCCCATCCGCTACAATGCGCGGGGCATCGCGGAGGGCAAGAAGATTCGCGCGCGCGATGGCTTTGAGGCGCTGTGGACGCTGCTTCGCTATCGCTTCGTTCCCCGCTCGGCAATCGTGACGCGCCCTATTCTTGCGCTCATATTGGCTGGCATGGCGCTGCTCCGCGCCGACGTGGTATCCGATACTCGCACGGCCCTGGCCGCGGGCGACTTCGCGCGCGCCGGCGCGGTGGTCGAAGCCGACATCGCCCGGCGCGGTTCGGCCCCCGACGCTCTGGAGGCCATGTCCTGGATCGCGCGCGCTTATCTGGCGGCGAACAAGCTGGACGAGGCCGAGCGCTTCGCATCGCGGACATATCAGCTCTGCATGACCGCGAAGGCGCGCCACGGCATCGACGCCGACCCCCATTACCAGATCGCCCTCGGCGCCGCCATCGAAGTGCGCGCGCAGGTGATGAACGCGCGCGGCGACAAGCGGGAGGCGCTCGCGTTTCTGCGCGAAGAGCTGGCCCGGTACCGCCAGTCCGACCTGCACGCGCGTATCCGGAAGAACATCAACCTGCTTGATCTGGTAGGCAAACCCGCGCCGCCGCTCGGCATCTCCGCTTTTCTCGGCGCGAAACCGCCGACGCTGGCCTCGTTGCGCGGCCGGCCGGTGCTGCTGTTCTTCTGGGCGCACTGGTGCGGCGATTGCAAAGCCGACGCGCCGGTGATTGCGCGCATCCGCGAGGAGTTCGCCGGGCGGGGGCTGGCGGTGATCGGTCCCACGCAGCTCTATGGGTACGTGGCGGGCGGCGCGGACGCTGCTCCGGCCGAGGAGCGCGCGTACATCGAGCAGGAGCGCGAGCGCTACTACAACAGCCTGGACGGCATGCCGATCCCGCTGGACAGCGAGAACTTCCGCGTCTACGGCGCCAGCACCACGCCCACGCTGGTGCTCATCGACCGCGCCGGCATCGTGCGCCTGTACCATCCCGGCAGCATGACCTGGGAGGAACTGGCGGGCGCGGTGCGGCGGGTTCTTTAAGCCTCGACAGTGAGCTTCAGGTTAAGTGCTTTGAGGACTGCCTTGAGGCTGCTCAGGCTTGGATTCCCCGTACCGGAAAGCATCTTGTAAAGGCTCTCGCGGTTCAGGCCGGTGGATTCAGCGATCCGGGTCATTTTGTGCGCCTTCGCGACATCGCGGAGCGCCAGCAGGAAGAGCGCATCGGAGTCCTCCTCATCGTCTTCGATGGCGGCCTTGAGGTATTCTGCCGCGTATGCCGGATCCTGCAGGCGCTGCTGTAAGTCTTCTTCGTAGCTCCGCGTTCGCTTTGGCATTGGTTAATCGGTCTTGTAGTCGCGCCAATACTCCCGTGCGCGGTTAATGTCATTCTGCTGGCCGCGTTTCACTCCGCCACAAAGCACAAAGAAGGATGACCAGCGCCGGGCCGTCCTGCCCGCAGTAGATGCGATATCCTGGCCCCACGCCCTTGAACCTCAATTCGATGACCCCGTCACCGACGTCATCCCAGTCTCCCAGGGAGCCCAGGCGCAGGCGCCCTATGCGCTTATCGACCTGCGCTCTGGCCGCGTTATCCCTGAGAGAGTCAAACCACTCCCGGAACGGGCACCTTCCATCTTCGGTGAGATAGTATTCGACCTGCCGCGGTTGAGCTTCCACCTGCCCTCTTGCCGTGCGGGCGCCCCGCGACGGGAGTGTAGCTTATGGACCACACTATTCAGACTACCAGTCAGGAGCGTGCGATTCAAGGGGAAAACGTACCTGGTGGCCTCCCTGGTTCCGGCATAATAGACGTATGAACGCGGTGGATGCGACCCGCCTGGACCGCTCGGCTTTTCAAATTGCCGCGCTTGACGAGGACGCGGAGGAGCGGGCGTACTGGCGGTCGAAGTCTCCCGCCGAGCGCATGGAAGCGCTCGAACTGATGCGGCAGATCGTCTATGGCTACGATCCAGCTACCACCCGACTTCAAAGAGTTCTTGAGATTGCTGAACTCGAGTAGCGTCGAGTATCTGCTCATCGGCGGATACGCGGTGAACTACTATGGTTTCCCGCGCGCCACTGCTGACCTCGATATCTGGATTGCCATCGGCCAGCAGAACGCGCAGCGTGTAGCTCAGGTACTGCGTGAGTTCGGCTTCCCACAGGCCGATGCGGCGGCGTTTCTGGAACCGCGAAAGATCATTCGCATGGGCGTTCCGCCGGTGCGTCTCGAGATCCTCACATCCATCTCGGGAGTCGAATTCGCCGAATGTTACAACCGCCGCCTCGCAGTGGAACTGGATGGCGCGCCGGTCAACCTCATTCACCTTGACGACCTGAAACGGAACAAGCAGGCAAGCGGGCGCCTCAAAGACCGGCTCGACCTCGAACAACTCGCGCGACGATCATGAAGCCATGATGCGCGGCGAGCCGTGAGCGAAATCCCTCGGTTTCGGACAACGCTTCCCACAAGCGGACAGCCAGCGTATCGGCATCCCGCGCGTCTGGAAGAGTTTCCGATTGGTCATCGAGTTGCCGTAACATAGCTTCGTTATGACAACCTTCACCAGGGACGTGTGGTTCGGATTGCGCATCCTTCGACGCAGCCCCTGGTTCACGGCCGTCGCAGTCCTCACGCTCGGCCTGGGGATTGCGGTGAACACCACCGTGTTCAGTTGGATCGATTCCGTCCTGCTGCACCCCTTCCCGGGCGTCGGCGATCCGCGCGAGCTCGCCCTTATTGAGACCGTCACGCCCACCGGAGAGTATCTGGTCAACACGTCCTGGCTTGACTACCGCGACTACCGGGATAATCTGAAGCTGGTTTCCGGAGTCGCCCTTGGACGCTTCACGCCCCTGAGCGTCGGCGCTGGCGGAAGAACGGCGCGCGGCTGGGCGGAACTGGTCTCGTCGAACTACTTCGACCTCCTGAAGGTCAGGCCTGTGCTGGGCCGCACGTTTTTGCCCGAAGAGGGACGCGACCAGGAAGGCAGCGCCCCGGTCGCCGTCATCAGCTATGCCATGTGGCAGGCCCGGTTCGGCGGCGACGCAAGGGTACTGGGCAAAACCATCCGTCTGAACCGCCACGAGGTGACCATCATCGGCGTTGCGCCGCGGGGTCTCCACGGCAGCCTCGCCGGCGTGGTCTTCGACGTTTGGATGCCGGTGACCATGGCGACGGCGATGGGCACCGGCGACGGCACCCTGCACTACCGAGGGACGCGCGACGAGACTTGCACTATTGTGCGGCTGAAGCCCAGCGTCACCATCGAGCAGGCGCGCGCGGAAGTCAGCGCGCTGGGCAGGAGGCTGGCGGCGTTGTACCCGGCCACCAATCGAGGCGTCGATCTCACGGTCACGCCGCTATGGCAGGGGCATCTCGGCGCCCAGGGATTGCTGCTCCAGCCGCTGCGCATTTTGATGGCATTCTCTCTGCTCCTGCTGCTGATCGTATGCGCGAACGTCGCCAACCTGCTGCTGGCGCGCGCGGTGTCCCGGCAGAGGGAGTTCGGCACGCGTTTGGCGCTGGGGGCCGGGCGTTCCGGCCTCGCGGCGCAGCTTCTGATCGAGACCCTGTTGCTGGCCGGCGGCGGCTCACTGGTTGGGGCCATTCTGGTTTTGTGGATGGGGCCGGCGCTTCTGCTTTTCACTCCCGTCTCCGACATTCCGTTGGGTCTCGGCGGCGAATTAAACCTTCCGACCCTGGGTTTCACGTTGTTGATTGTGGTGGTCGCCACTCTGCTATCCGGCACCGCTCCGGCCCTGCTCGTCGCCCGCTCCAACCTGAATGAAACCCTCAAGGAAGGCGGCCGCAGCGGGGGCGCCGGTTCCGGCTCGCACCGGCTGCGCGGCCTGCTGGTGGTTGGCGAGATGGCCCTGGTGATGGTGGCGCTGATCGGCGCCGGGCTGTTCTACCGCAGCTTCCGCAACGCCAGTGGTATCGCACCGGGATTTGACCGGACGAACATCTCCGCGTCTCAGTTCTATCTCTCGTACGCGGGCTACTCGGCCAGGGAGCAGTGGGATTTTTGCCGAATGCTCCGCGAGCGCATGGAAGCGAAGGCGGGCGTCATCGGCATGACCTACTCGGACGTGATTCCCATGTCGACGGCATCCGGGAGCGGCTTCACGCCCTGGCACCAGCTCGATATCGAAGGATACGTTCCCGCGCCCAACGAGCAGATGATGATCCATCGCGCCACCGTTCCACCCGGCTACTTCAACCTGCTTGGCATCCGCATGCTGGAAGGCCGCGACTTCACCGAGCGCGATTCGGAGGACGCGCCCACGGTGATCATCGTCAATGAGACCTTCGCCCGGCGGTTCTTCCACGGCGGTAACCCGATCGGCCGCAAGGTCCTTTGCGAGGGCCGCCCGACGACGGTGGTGGGGCTGGTCGGGGACAGCAAGTATCACACCCCGATGGAGGGCCCAACTCCGTTCTTCTACATACCGTTTCGCCAGAAGTTCGCGCCTGGCCTCAACTTCTCCATCTTCCTGAAGACCACGGGCGATCCACTGGCGATGACCCCGGTCCTGCGCCGGGAGGCCCTGGCGCTCAACCAGGACGCGGTCTTCAGCACCAGGTTGTTGGCCGACGCCACCGCCCGCTCCCTTTTCGCGCAGCGTACGGCGGCCAGTCTGTTGGGAGTGGTTGGTGGGATCTCACTGCTGCTGGCAGCGGTCGGATTGTACAGCGTGATGAGCTACGCGGTGAGCCAGCGCACCCAGGAGATGGGAATCCGCATGGCGCTGGGCGCGCGGCCAGGCGACCTGCTTGGGCTGGTGCTGCGGGAGGGCCTCCGATTGACCGTCCCGGGGCTGCTGGCGGGAAGCCTCATCGCCCTGGTGGCGGCGCGGGTCGTTGGCGCGATGCTGGTGAATGTCAGCGTCGCCGATCCGCTCACTTTCGTTTCTGCGGCGGGCTTCCTTGGGCTGGTTGCCGCGCTTGCCAGCTACCTGCCGGCGCTGCGGGCCATGCGCGTGGACCCCGTGGTCGCACTGCGGAACGAATAACGGCCGTCCTGCGCGGCGCTCGCTGGCGCCTTCAGTTCGAATAAACCGGCACGCCGGACCTGGCCTCCGTGACAATTTCACGAACGGCGCCGGTGATCGTGTCCGGCGCGTCGAAAGGAATCATGTGGCTGCTGTTGGGGACCACCACCTGTCTTCCCCGCGTCGAACGGCGCGCCAGCTTCTCCAGGATCTCGATTCGGGTTTGCTCGTAGTCCGCGGAAACGCCTTCGGCAGTGGTTTCCGCCGATAGCACGATCAGCGGCAGGCTCTCGATTCCGCCAGCAGCCCGGGCCTGCTCCGCGCTGGGACCCACCGGCAGTCCTTTCACGTTCGCGACCTGATTCTGGTACCGCCACTCTAGCGTCGAGATGCAAGCGGTCTCGTCCCCGGTCAGGCCCTTCGGCGGCGTTTCGGGAAACTCCGCCATGAGACGGAACAGCCCCATGCGCCCGAACGTACCGGTCAGAGCCAGCCGCAACCTTCTCATGAACTCGGATGGCGAACGTTCGTGCGGAAGATCCTCATGGGTTGGGTCCACGAATACCAGGCCGGCCACTTCGGCCGGATAGAACCCGGTGTAAACGCGGATGTACAAACCGCCCATGGAGTGGCCAACGAGGACATAGGGAGGAGGGACACGAGCCGCACGGAGAAGTTTGTGAAGGTCTCGCGCGACCGAATCGGCGTAGAACCGGTCGGGGCCAGGATCGCTCCAACCGCGGCCGGCACGGTCATACCAACATGCGCGCGTAAACTTCGCGATCTCCCGCTGAACATGCACCCAACTGTAGCCGGGCATGGCGTAGCCGCTCTCCAGAATGACGGTGGGGCTGCCTTCCCCGGAGCAGAAGATGTTCAGGGAGCGGCCGCCAACGTCGATCGAACGGCCGACTTGAGGGAACCGCGTTCGATCGCGCCATTGGCCCGCTTGCTCGTAAACGAACCCGCAAGCGGCGAGGACGAGTGCGCCGATGAGCAGCCGCGCGATTCGCGTCCGCCAGGTCCGGCCGGGATTCGGATCGATGGCATCCACATACGCCTGGTCGCTCAGCCACGCGCCGTCGCCGCGCAGATCCAGCACCTGCGTTTCCGAGCGTGGAGCGTCGTCAAACTGCACTCGATTGTGAGGGGCTGCGCCATAATCGATGGTTCGGCGGCGGGCCCAGATGGCCGCTGTCAGCAAAAGCGCAAAAAGCAACAGGTAACGGCCAGGTTGCCGGAGCGCCCAAAACTCCACGCGAACACCGACGTCGGCCGCGAACAGGAACACCAGGCCGTAGAAGCCCAGCCTGACATTCAGATTGGACCGGCCGGGGAGCCAGGAGCATGCAAACGGCATCTTGCGAAATCGATACAGCGATGTGTGGACCAGCAGGACGCCAAAGAGGATGAGCAACGCCAGGTGCTCCAGAGCGGGGCGGCCTGGCCAGATGACAAGATACACAACAGCCGACACGGCGCATAGCGGAAGCACCGTCAACGCGAACAGCGATTTTCGAATGGCACGGAACCAGGCGGCAGGGCTGTACACGGCGGTGACGCGAAAGACCCAGTTCGCCGGAAGCGCAACCGGCAGGGCGAAGATCGCACGGAGGCCGATCACCGCAAAGAAGAGGAGGATAAAGCCGGCGACCAGGAGCGGCACATTGGGCTCGTACCAATGCCAGCTCGCCTCCGGGTAGAGAAAGCTCCGTGAGTACGCCAGGGCGATGGCCAGGCCAACGCCGGCATACGCCGCCAGCAGCAGGCGATGTTGCCGGCTGCGCGCAATGGAGCGTGCGATGAACAGCAGGATGGCGCGTTCAAACGGCTTCGCCAGGAACGTTCTTGCCAGGAAGGCTGCGATGCGGGTGGAGGCATGATGGCCGGCGGGGGGAGCGAGGTCGGGTTGCTCGATGATCCTGCGCATGTTGCGCCGGAAGCAAAGCGGATACGTGGCGGTGAACAGGGCGAGCGCCAGCGCCAGGCCCCACGCGGCGCGGCTCGCCAGTGGACCGAACGCGGGATGAGTGGAACCATTGAGCTGCTGGAACAAACCGAGGAACCAGAACGTGGGTATCGAGTGCAAGAGCCACCGGTGCTCCGGCGCGGCGAGGCCCTGGGGAGTGGCAAGCTGCGGCCTGACGAAGTAGACGGCCAACACCAGGAAAAAGACGGCTAGCTGCAGGAAGGTGGAGATGCGCAGGAACAGGCGATAGCCGAAAAACAATGCCGCCGCATTGCGGATGCTCAGGATGGAGCAGCACACGAAGAGGTCCGCCGCCACCACAACGACCCAATATGCGCCAATCGACATGGCCGCATTGCCGCCCGGCGGGATGACCAGGAACGGGTACGACATTCCCGTGAAGAGGTTGATCACAAGAAGGCTTCCGCCAAGCGCGGCGCCAACGGCGGCCAGTTTGGCGAACAGCATGGTGCGGATACGAAGCGGCAATGGGCCAAGAATAAGGCTGTCCAGCCGATCCGGAACGGCCGTGTTCCACGCCAGAACGGCAACCAGCGAGGCCACCAGCATGGTGGTGGAGATCAGGAACTCCTGTTCCCTCCAGCAGGCCACGAGAAACGTCCGGCGGGGCAGCGTCGACAGCGCGAGCTGCGGGATGCGGACCAGCGCATAGACGAAGCTGAACGCCAGCAGGATGGCAGCCAACTGCGCGGACAGATTGCTCATTTCGCCGCCGTGCGCCAGCAGCTCGGGGTCGACCAGGCGAGAGACGAAGTTCCCATAGAGGACCCGAAACTGGCGGCGTTCGTCAATCATGGTCAGGACTCGATCAACTCGATGATCGCTCGCGTGACCGCCTCGGTATCCTGCTCGACGGCCAACTGACGGAAGATCCCCTCCAGCGTCGGAAGCGACATCAGCGTGCGCAGTTGCTCGATGGAATCGTTGGCGACCACGCGGCCCTTGTGGAGGATTACGACGTGGGACACCACGCGCTCCACCGCCTCCAATTCGTGCGAACTGAACAAAACGACCTTTCCGCGCGCGGCCAGCTCCCCGATGAGGCTGCGCAGCACCAGCGCCGAGTCTACGTCGAGACCGGAAAGCGGCTCGTCCAGAAGCACGACGTCGGGGTTGTGCAGGAGCGCCGCGGCGAGAAGCACCTTCTGGCGCATGCCCTTCGAGTAGGAGGAGATGGGCATGTAGCGGTCCTCGTATAGGGACAGAAGCCGCAGCAAGCCCTGAATCTTCGTGGCCAGCTTCCGCCCCGGCAAGCCGCGCAACTGTCCTACCATCTCCAGATACTCGCCGCCGGTCAGGTGCGGGTACAATTGCGCGTCCTCCGGCACGTAGCCGAGTCGCTGCCGGTAAGCGATGCGGTCCCGCTCGATGGGCTCGCCTCGAAACAGAATCTCGCCTTCGGTCGGCTCGATCAGTCCGGCAATCATCTTCAAGGTGGTGGATTTGCCGGAACCGTTCGGCCCGAGGTATCCGGTTACCTGGCCCGCATGGACGACGAAGTTCAGGTCACTGACCGCGGGAATGCCGGAGTAGAGTTTGGTTACGCCACGTAGTTCAAGCATGGGCGTCTACCGGCGCCGCACGATCCCGGCTAACAAACCGAGACGCGGGCTGTCGACGATTGGCGCGGAAACCGCGGCCCTCGGGAGGCCCATGGAGCTTTCCGGACCGACCGCGGCATTCACGGCCAAACCTGCGGCGAACTTCCAAAGACCGGGCCGAAGAAGCCGGAGGAGCGAGACAACACCGTCCAGCAGCAGCCCTGGCCGATCCGATTCGGGCAACTCGTCGAAGATCCACAGCATCCCGGTCGCGAAGCGGTAGCGAAACTCAAGAGGATGCAATTCCAACAGGAGGCAGTACAAGCGGCGAGCCGGCACCATCACACCCCCTCCATCGGGCGCAGGCGAGGCTTGAGTCCGCGAAACAAACCCTTGAGCCGGGAAACTTCGGCATCGAGGACATGCCGGCCAAGATCGCTAAGGCGATAGTAGCGGCGCCGGCGATCGTCGTCGCCCGCGGGCCGGGGAGTTTCCTTTACCAGAGCATCGTTTAAGAGCTTTTCCAGGTTGTCATACAGAGTCCCGGGCCCGAGCTTGTAGCGGCCTTCGGACAGGCGGTTAACCTCCTGCATGATTCCGTAGCCGTGCCGGTCCTGCTCGACCAGGGAGAGCAGGATGTACAGAATCGCCGGAGACAGCGGAAGGAAGGAATGGAGATCTTCTTTCATCCTCGCTTCACGATATATCGGATTGCGAGTATTGTCAAGGGGCCGGTTCGGCCCTGGTGCGAACCGCCGCGTGGAAGCTGGTTCCGGCACAATAGACTCATGAACGCCGTGGATGCGGCCAGCCTGGACCGCTCGGCTTTTCAAATCTCCCCGCTCGATGAGGACGTGGATGAGCGGGAGTATTGGTGGGAGAAGTCTCCCGCCGAGCGCACGGAAGCGCTCGAACTGATGCGGCAGATCGTTCTATGGCTACGATCCAGCTACCACCCGACTTCAAAGAGTTCTTGAGATTGCTGAACTCACGTAGTGTCGGGCTCGACACCGAACAACCGCCACGCCGCCGACAAGCCGGATGATCACCTTGGGGCCGCGGGTACGCTTCGTGATGCAGTACGCGACGGCAGATCCGGCCAGCTCCGATGCCAGCGGCAACGAGGCGTTGAATGCCCCCGGAAGGGCCGCGCGAGGCGGACTCCGGGACCGCCGTCCCACAAGAGGAATTCACCGAGGTACGGTAGTTCTCAGTGCGGCGCCGCGGTACTCAGCCATCGCCGAGCAGGCGTCCCAACTCGGCGGCCGCGACGCCGCGCAATGCCCGCAGATCGTGCCGCACCGTGTGCCAGATCAGGGTTTCGTCCACGCCTTCATATTCGTGCCGGTAAATGTTGCCGGCGGCGGCCACGGCCACCCAGTCGATCTCCGGGTGCCGGTCCTTGAGTTCGGAGGGCAAGCGCCGTGATGCTTCCGACACGATTTCCAGACGGTTTTGCGATCTGCCGCGAACGACGTGAAGTCCATCTGTGCCGCGAACGTCCCGATGGAGTCGATGTTGTCCACAATGTCGCGCAGGCGCTGGGAGGGATTCTTAGAAGACATTGACGGCGTCGTTCAGGATGCTGTCAAGGAGTAAGGGCTTGAGCGTCCTTCGGTTCACCACGTCGCCGGCGCCATCGAGGATGTCGTTGATGTACAGCTTCAGCCGCGCGAATTCGAAGATCCCCATGGGGCGGTTCCGATCAAGTTCGACCAACACATCGACATCGCTGCCCGCTCTGGCTTCCCCTCGCGCCACCGAACCAAAAACGGAAGCATGGGACACACCGAACCGCCGCAGTTCGCTTTCGTGAGTACGCAAAGCTTCGAGAACGGTGTCCAGGGTGTCAGGCGTCTATAAATCACGAGTCTACCAAACGACGATGGCGCCAGCCGGTCTCGTTCTGAGATTGAGCCCGAGGGTGTACCATGACCGACGGATGATCGCCGTGGCTTCGCCGGGCTCTCCAGGATGATAGCCGCCCAGGCCGCTAACGGAAACCTCAACGCCGTTTCTCCCCAACGCGCGATACGGAATGTCCTGATTCTTCATAAGCTTAAACGCTGCGAGCCCGCGCGTACAGACTGGAACTCAGGGCGCGGCAGAGCGGGTCGCGGTCTGTCTTGCGCGAGTCTCCTCATAAGAAGCCGCGCCCCCGTTCACTCCGGCTGGATGCCACCCAGGGGCGGCATGTTCCCGCTCGGCCATGGCGCGATTGACCCCCTGGTTCCGGCAGGATACACTAATTGTTGGGATTTTAACCGGTTTTCCAGGCAGTTGGCCCGCAGTCCCGCCAGCCAGCGGCGAACCCGGCCCACCATCAGGAGGCTAATCCGTTTGTCCAACATGCGCCATATCTTCACGTCCGAGTCCGTCACAGAGGGCCATCCCGACAAGATGGCGGACCAGATCTCCGACGCCGTTCTCGACGCCGTTCTCGCGGACGACCCAACCGGCCGCGTTGCCTGCGAAGTGCTGGTCACCACGGGCATTTGCGTGGTCTCCGGCGAGATCACCACCACCACCTACGTGGATGTCCCGAAGCTGGCGCGCCAGGTGATTCAGGACATCGGCTACAGCGACGCCACGTTCGGATACGACTCGAAGACCTGCGGCATTCTGAACATGATTCAGAGCCAGTCGCCGGACATCGCCATGGGCGTGGACACCGGCGGCGCCGGCGATCAGGGCATGATGTTCGGCTACGCCTGCAACGAAACTCCCGAGCTGATGCCGCTGCCCATCATGCTGGCGCACAAGCTGGTGCGCCGGCTGAGCGAGGCGAGGCGCGCGGGCGAGGTCGACTTCCTGCGGCCCGATGGCAAAAGCCAGGTGAGCGTCGAATACGTGAACGGCAGGCCGAAGCGCCTGGAGGCGATCGTCGTTTCCACGCAGCACTCCGACAAGGTCTCCATTGAAGAGCTGCGCGCCGCGGTGAAAAAGCACATTATCGATCCGGTGGTCCCGGCGGGCATGGTGGATTCGGGTACGCACATCCACATCAACCCGACCGGGCGTTTTGTAGTGGGCGGCCCGCACGGCGACACCGGCCTCACCGGCCGCAAGATCATCGTGGATACCTACGGCGGGATGGGCCGGCACGGCGGCGGCGCGTTCTCCGGCAAGGACCCCACGAAAGTGGACCGCTCGGCCTGCTACATGGCCCGCTATATCGCCAGGAACCTGGTGGCCTCCGGTCTGGCCGACCGTTGCGAAGTGCAACTGGCCTACGCTATCGGCGTGGCCGAACCGGTTTCGGTGAATGTGAACACGTTCGGCGCCGGGCTGGTGGAAGACGAGCGGCTGGTGGAACTGATTCGCGAGCTCTTCCCGCTGACGCCGCGCGGGATCATCGACCACCTGCGGCTGCGCCGGCCGATTTTCCGGAGCACCGCCGCGTTCGGCCATTTTGGCCGCACCGAAGATACGTTCACGTGGGAGGCCGCGGACAAGGCCGAGGCCCTGCGCGAGGGTTCGCGGGTTGCCGCCGTCGCGCGGTGACAGGGCCAAAACGGGGACAGACTTACTGATGTGGTTTGACCCACCAAACTCGTACACAGTAGTCTGTCCCCCGTCTTGGCCCCAATCCCCGCCGAACCGTTAACGTCGGAGAGCGGGATAGTAGAAGATAGTTTCAAGAAGGATTTCCATGTCAACGAACGCCACTGCTACCGTAGCCTGCGATGTAAAGGACCTTGCGCTGGCCGACCTGGGGAAGCGCCGCACCGAATGGGCCTTCCAATCGATGCCGGTCCTGCAGACCATCCGCAAACAGTTCATCAAGACGCAGCCGCTGGCGGGGATCCGTGTCGCCGCGTGTCTGCACGTAACCACCGAGACGGCCAACCTGATGATCGCGCTGCGCGACGGCGGCGCCAACATCGTGCTGTGCGCTTCGAATCCGCTGTCCACCCAGGACGACGTGGCTTCCACGCTGGTGCGCGACTACGGCATCCCCGTCTTCGCCATCAAGGGCGAGAACAACGACGTGTACTATTCGCACATCATGGCCGCGCTCGATCACAAGCCCCAGATCACCATGGACGACGGCGCGGACCTGGTTTCCATCCTGCACACGAAACGGCAGGACCTGCTGGAGAACGTGATCGGCGGCACCGAAGAGACCACCACCGGCGTCATCCGGCTGCGCGCCATGGCGCGCGAGAAGGTGCTGCGCTATCCCATCGTGGCCGTGAACGACGCGCTCACCAAGCACCTGTTCGACAACCGCTACGGGACCGGGCAGAGCACGCTGGACGGCATCATCCGCGCCACCAACGTTCTGCTGGCGGGCCTGAATCTGGTGGTGGCCGGCTATGGCTGGTGCGGACGGGGCGTGTCCATGCGCGCGCGCGGCATGGGCGCCAACGTGATTATCACCGAGATTGACCCGACCAAGGCCATCGAAGCGGTGATGGACGGGTTCCGCGTGATGTCCATGCATGAGGCGGCGCAGATTGGCGACGTCTTCGTCACCGTGACCGGCAACAAGAACGTGATCGCGCGCGACCATTTCGACAAGCTGAAGAACGGGGCGATTCTCTGCAACTCCGGCCACTTTAACGTCGAGATCGATCTGGAGTCGCTGGCGAAAGCCGCCTCCAGCCGCCGCCAGACGCGCGAGTTCGTCGAAGAATTCATCCTGCGCGACGGCCGCCGCGTATACGTGCTGGGCGAAGGCCGGCTCATCAACCTGGCCGCCGCCGAAGGGCACCCGGCTTCGGTGATGGACATGAGCTTCGCCAATCAGGCGCTTTGCTCCGAGTTCATGGTGAAGAACCACGCGACACTGGAAAAGCGCGTCTACGCCGTGCCCGAGGAACTGGACAAGCAGGTGGCGAAGATGAAGCTGGAAGCGATGGGCGTCCGCATCGATCGCCTGACGCCGGAGCAGGAAGCCTATCTGGCCGGCTGGTCCGAGGGGACATAGGCGAGTCTCCAGTTCGAGTTCCTCAATTGCAGGGAGGCTTGCTTTCAGGGTTTCCGGGAGGCTCTCCGCCAGGCAATACTCGGCGATGGTGATCGGCTTCGAGAAGTCCCGCAGCGCACACTCTGCCACGATCCGGTCCCTGGTCTTGTAGAGAATAATGCCGATGCTCGGCTGATCGCCGGGGTGACGCAACATGTCATTGACCGCCGAAAGATAGAAACTCATCTTGCCGGCGAATTCCGGCTGGAAAGCTCCCATTTTCAGATCGATGAGCACGAAGGCACGGAGCTTGAGATGGTGGCAGAAGAGGGGGTCGACGAAGAACTCCTCGCTACCGGCCTGAAGCCGGTATTGATTCGCTTCTGATCGTACATCTTCCCGATTCGCTGAATGGTCTCTTTGCGCGCCGCGGTGGGCGGCGGCGTGGAGATCGTCTGGCGGGTTCCGAGCGCGAGCGGTCGTGTAGAATAAGACCTGACAGGTCCGGACCTGTAATTGCGAGTCTGGTTTCCCGCCTCTCCGTTCAAAACTGAATGCTGATCGAAGGCTGCAAGCACGAACTGGAAATCACGGTCCCGCTGGAAGACGTGGACCGCGAAACCGAGCGGGTGGTTGCGAACCTCCAGAAGAAGGTCCGCATCGCCGGTTTCCGGCCGGGCAAGGCTCCCGCCGGGATCATCCGCGCGCGATTTGCCGGCGAGCTCCGCCACGACGTACTCGAAAACCTGGTTCCCAAGGCGCTGGACCAGCGGCTGAAGGAAGAGCATCTGGAATTCGTGGGCACGCCGAACATCCTCGAGGTGCATTTCGAGAAGGGCGAGCCGCTGCGTTTCAAGGCGCAGTTCGAGGTGGCGCCGGAGTTCGAGCTGGGCGAGTACCGCGGCATCACCGTGAATTACCGCGAGCCCGAGGTATCGGACGACGACGTCGAGGAGAGGCTGAAGCAGATCCGGGACGGCCGCGCGGAATACATCAACATCGATCCGCGCCCGGTGGAAGACGGCGATTACGCGGTGATTTCGATCGAGAGCATCGCTGGCGCGGCCGAGCCCGTGCGTCAGGACGAAATGATGGTGAACGTCGCCGGGCCCGATACGCTGCCCGCCTTCAGCGAGGCGTTGCGGGGCATGACCCCGGGGGAAGAAAAGGAAGTGCCGGTGGTGTACGCGGAGGATTACCAACAGGAGAAGCTGGCCGGGCGCACGGTCACCTTCCGGCTCCATCTCAAGGTGATCCGGCGCAAGGAGCTGCCCGAGATCAACGACGAGTTCGCCCGGGATCTCGGCGACTACCAGAACATGGAGGAAGTGAGGGGCGCTATTCGCAAGTCCATCTTCCAGGAGCGCGAGCACGGGGCGCAGCAGGATGCCAAGAACCAGATTATCGAGAAGCTGGTGGCGGCGCACGAGTTCCCCGTTCCCGAGGCTTATGTGGAACGCCAGGTGGAGGTCCAGATCGAGCAGCAGGTGCGGGAGCTGGCCGGCGCCGGCGTGGACCCGCGCAAGCTGAACGTGGACTGGGCCAAACTGAAAGAATCCCGGCGAGAGAAGGCGACGCTGGAAGTGCGCGGCTCGCTGCTGCTGGGCAAGATCGCCGACCGTGAGGCCATCGCGGTGACCCAGGACGAGGTGGACCGCGAAGTACAGCGCATCGCCCGCCAGGAGCGCGAGCCCGTGGCCGCCACGCGCAAGCGCCTCGAAGAGAAGGGCATCATCCGGCGCATCGTCTCCGGCATCCGCACCGACAAGACGCTGAACTTCCTGTTCGAGCACGCCCGCAAGGAAGCCGCCCCGGAACCCGTGGCGGAATAGCTGAACAGCCTGTGGCGGAAGTCCGTCCGTCCAATTCGGGGGGAGGCGACGACATGTCCGGCATTGGCGCGTGTGTGGGCGTCTCGCGCTAATATGTCCAGAAAGGGCTGACCGGCGCGGTTGGCCGCTTCTTGGTTGGCCTCTCAATCTGGCGGACCGCCTCCGCGAGCACTTCGTCCAGGCCCGCTCGAATCCCTGCAATGGTCGGCGTCACCACAATATCCGGAACGATCCCCACGCGTTGTGTCGGATTGTGGTCGGGATAGAAGACCCCGAGGCCGCTGAAATAGAAGTAGAAGCCTCCAGGCAGTGGAACCTGCGACACGTCTCCGTCGGCGCCAGCAGTTGTGCTCCCTATGATCGTCGCCCCAGCCGCTCGGAACGCCATCGCCGTGTACTCGGCCTGGCTCTGTGTGATCGCGTCCACCAGAACCACCACCTTGCCCGCATAGTGCGGCTGCGCCGGTGTCAGCCCCACCGGCGGGGACTGCCAATGGAATGCCCCAGGATTGGTCACGTCACCATTGGTAAGCTGCGCGAAATAGACCGGCTCGGACGCCAGCAGATCGCCCAGGGTGAACACGACGAAGTCCGACGGATAGTTGCGGATGTCGATGATCAGTCCTCTGGTCGTGGCCGCCGACTCGATGTAGCTGGCCGATTGCGCCGCCTGCACGGAGCTCAGCTTGAGGTAGCCGATGTCCCATCCGAGCATCTGGAAGGTGCTCCCGGGCCGGTCGTCCTCCCCGTTAGCGCTGAGGTCAAGCGAAGTGTTCGGGACCCGGTCGGGTGTCAGGCTCAGGGGTTGTTGTCCCCGCAGTATCGTCACGGAGGACGGGCCGCAGGCTCCCTGCGTCATGTCGGCGCCGATATCCCGCAGGCGCGCCGCCTGGTTGGAGTCCGCATAAAACGGCGTCCATTGGGTGATCAGGTCAGTGACGGCGGCGCCATCCAACTGCTGGATCACGTCTCCAGGCTGCAGACCGGAGGCGGGACCTGCCGTCGCGGAGAGATACCCCACCACCACCGGAACTCCTTCCACGAATCGGACCTGAACGGGCAACTGGCAACTGCCAATCGGCGGGTGCGCGCCAACCAAATTCGAAATGGCGGCGTGCGTATCGTTAATCATGGCGCTCAACAGAAGCAGTTGCTGTTGATACGCCAGGCTGCTTTGCGCGGTTGCGAATCCCGGAATCGATTGCTGCAGAACGTCGTCCCAATAGTCCGGTGAAGTTGCCTGATCGTCCGCCATCACGTCGCGATCCGGATAGAAGTACTGCACCATGTTCCAGGCGCGAAAGAGGCCGAGCAACTGGTAACCCGAATCCGGCAGGTTGAGGCTTGCATAGGTCAGCTCGTTTTGAAACAGCGGATTGCCGGCCCCCGTCGCCAGCGAAACAAAGAAATTCGGGGGCGCCGGAGTCCTGTTGAGATAGATGGATTGCAGAGTCTGGCTTAGGCTGGAGCCGAGAAGCGACACGTCGGACAGCCAGTCGAGATTGGCGCCCATATACAGGTCGCTGGTGTCGAGGGTAGCGCAGGGATTGCATGGGGCGACCGTGCCGAGGCGTGCAGCGATCCATGAGGCGATGGCCTGGTTCGCTGTCGGGCCATCGACTGCGGCGAGAACGGCCGGAAGCACGCGAAACAGGTCATAGTCCCACTGGTGCTGCCCGCTCGTGACCGCGGGGTGGTAGTACTTGAGGAATCCCCAGACCTTGGCCAGCGTCACGAGGTTCTGAATCTGGATGTTCGAAAGGCCGGTGATGGTGATGCCGGAACCGCCATCAAACTCGTGGTCCCCGACCGGCTGACCATCCACCAGCAATTGCAGATCGTCGGCCCACGCCGTTCCCGTTCCCCCAAAAAGGGCGCCGATGTTCAATTGCGTGGCTTGGCTATTCAAGGGCAGCGTGATGGAGTACTCGGTCCAATCCGTGGTGCCCTGCACCGCCAACCACTGCGTCGTTGCAAAGCCCAAGTTGTTGCCTTGTGCGTCATATTCGCCGAAAAAGATGGCAGCATAGCCGCTGACGTCCTGGGTCTTGATGAATCCGCTCCATTGAAGCGTCTTACCAGCGAAACCGATGGGAATCGAGACGAGGAGGTCGGAGAAGGCTCCGGAACTGGAGGCGGCGCGCTGAAATCGAGCCGAGTATTGCCCGCTGTGAGCGACCTGGCCGTCAATGACGATAGTGCCATCGTTGCTGCCGCCCCAGCCCGCCGGAAAAGCGCCGGGCGTCCCATTCTCGAAACCGAGGATTTGAGCCAGATTCCAAGCGGTGAGGGTTTGCGGTGTCTGCGCGCTCGCACTAGCGAGCAGGGCCACGCAGAGGATCAGACGCCATGGCGTATGCATCTCCACTTGCTCCTTCATGAGGACACTTGTTAACGACTGAACGCCAGCCAACCAAACGTTGCGAATTGCGCAACGAAAACGGGTGTTTATGTGCTTCCGTTGGCAAAGACGTCTGTCCTGCGTTAGCGGTTTCCGCGTCACATCTCGGTACTGGGTCAGTTTGCCCGGCCGGGCAGGACGGTATCCCGCGCACGGCGCCGGCTAGAAATCGGCGCGCAGGCTGCGAACCTGCCCCACCTCCTCTGACCTGCAACGCAGGTTTCAGACACTACTCATCAGCGCCGGCGCCGATGTGGTAGCCCGCCAGGTCTTACCCGGCTCAGTTCAGCAGGTCGCGCACGATGGCCAGTAACTGATCCGGGCTGATCGGCTTTTTCAGGCTGGCACACGCTCCCAGTTTCGCCGCTACGTTGAGGAACTGCCCGCCAAAGGCCCCGGACATCGCCGCCACTTTCAGGTCGGGGTGTTCGAGCCGGAGTGTCCGGATGGTCTCCAGCCCTTCACACTCCGGCATGACCAGATCGGTGATGACCAGATCGAACTCGCGTTGCCGCGCGAGTCTCAGCGCTTCCCTGCCGTTACCGGCCCCATCCACCTCGTAGCCCGCGGACCCGAGGACGCTGCGAAAGAGCTCCTGGATGCCCTCCTCGTCGTCCACAACCAGAATCGCCCCGTGAATGCTGCGGCGCCCCAGTACTTCCCGGACTTTCTTCGCCAGTGCGGCCGGCGTGAAGGGCTTGGCGATGAACGCGGTGGCGAGGCCAGTGGCCGTTGTGCCGGAGAGCGCGCCGGCGGCGTAGCCGGACATGAACATATGCTTGAGACCGGGTCGCAGAAGCGTGAGGCGGTCAGCCAGTTCCCGTCCGCTCAACCCGGGCATCACCACGTCGGTCAGCAGCAGGTGAATCGGTTCGGTGAACTGTTCCGCCTGAAGGAGAGCGGCACCGCCACTGGCCGCTTCCAGCACGCGATAGCCATGGTCCCGCAGGACCTCCGCGGCCAGCATGCGGACGTCTTCCTGATCTTCCACCACCAGAATGGTCTCGGAAGCACGGACATCCGTGCCACCGTCAGCGGTGACCACCTCGGCAGGCACGGTCCCGGCAACGCGGGGCAGGAAGATCCTGAACGTGGCTCCCTGCCCGGGTTTACTTTCGGCAAAAATCCATCCTCCGCTTTGTCTGACGATCCCGTAAGCGGTGGACAACCCCAGGCCGGTGCCGGTTCCTTCCGGTTTGGTGGTGAAGAACGGCTCGAACATGTGCCGCTGCGTCTCTTCGTCCATCCCCAGGCCGGTATCGGAGAAAGTCAGCAAAGTGTAGGCGCCCGGAGGCAGTTCGGGATACGCGGCGGCATCCTTTTCGGCGACGTCGATGTCCCTGGTTTCGATGGCAAGCGTGCCGCCGCGGGGCATTGCATCCCGCGCATTCACCGCCAGGTTCATCAGCACCTGGTGGATCTGTCCGGAGTCGGCCATGACGCAGTCGGCCGAGGAGCCGAGCTCGGTCACGAAGCGGATGTCCTCTCCCAGCAGCCTCTGCAACATGGTCCCGGCTTCGGTCACCACCGCGTTGAGATCCGTGAGCTTCAGCTCGGTGATCTGTTTCCGGCTGAAGGCGAGCAGTTGCTGGGTAAGACTCGCGGCCCGGTCGCCGGCCTTGCGGATCTGGAGCAACTGGCTCCGCGCGGCATCGCCCTCGGGCAGGCGCTGCAGCAGCAGGTCGGCATACCCGTTGACCACGGTGAGCATGTTGTTGAAGTCGTGCGCCACGCCGCCGGCGAGTCTGCCGACGGTCTCCAATTTCTGAGATTGCTGGAGTTGCCGTTCCAAATTCGCCCGTTCCTCCTCCGCGCGCCTCCGTTCCGTAACATCGCGATACAGGCTCAGGATCAGGGGCCCGGCGGAGGACTCGATCACGGCGTTCGACCACTCCAGCCAGATCGGCTTTCCGTCCCAGCGCGTGAGCAGAAGCTCGGCGTGCGCATCCAGGGTGCGAGCAACCACCTGCGACCGCCACGCCGCGAGGATCGAACCGGCATCAGCGGCCGCGTAGCAGCAGGTGAACGGCTGGCCTTTCAGCTCGTCGGCGGACTTCGCAAAGATCTTCGCGAAAGCGGGGTTTGCCCGGATGATCGTTCCACGCTCGTCGGTCAGGCGCATACCGTCCATCGACTCTTCCCAGACCAGGCGCAACTGTTCCTCCGATCGCCGGAGCGCTTCCTCCGCTTCCCTGCGCTGAGCGATCTCGCGATTCTTCTCTTCCAGCGTCGCGGTGAGGTCCCAGGAAAGAGCCGACAATTGCTTAATCTTGTCTTCCAGCTTGTGAACCAGGCGCTCGTTGTACGCCTTCAGATAGTTCTCCCCTTCATCGAGTGCGCCGTGCGCTAGCGGGAGGCGTCCGGCCTCCCCCTCCCGGACCACCTCCTCGAGGATCGCGATGAATCGCTCGGGATCGAGCGGCTTCACGATAAAGCGGGAGGCGCCCAGGGACAGCGCCAGTTCCTCGTCCTTCTTCTCGGTGTAGGTGGCGGTATAGAAAACGAACGGAATGCCGCTGAGTTCCGAGCGTGCCTTTACCTCGTGGCAAAGGCGGAACCCATCCATCTCGGGCATGAGAATGTCGGAGACAATCAGGTCGAAGTGCCCCTTTCCCAGCGCCGCGAGGGCCTCCACGCCGTTGGAGGCGCTCACCACTTCATGCCCGCAGCCGCGCGCCACGGATTCGATCAGGTAGAGGTTCTGACGGTCGTCATCCACGCTGAGAATTCGCATTCCGCCTCCTCGCTCTCTCCATCAGCGCCAGCACCGTGCCGGCGAACTGCTCCGGGTCGATCGGTTTCTCGATGTAACCGGCGAACCCGGCCCGGATGGCTTTTTCCCGGTCGCCGGGCATGGCGAACGAACTGACGCCGACAATGGGAATGTGCATCAGCTCCGGATCGTTCCTGAGGCGGGCGGCCACCTCGTAACCGTCCATTTCCGGCATCTGAATGTCCAGCAGAATGACGTCGGGGATTTCCAGGCGCGCCATCTCCAGCCCGCGCCGCCCGTCGGCCGCGGCCGCCACGGCAAAGTCCGCCTGCTCGAGAAGCAACGTAAGCAGATAGCGGTTGTTTTCGTTATCCTCCACCAGCAGGGCCTTTTGTTTCATGACACGGTCTCCGGAACGAACCTGGCGGAATCGGCCGGCAGATCCACCAGTTGGGTATAAGTGAAGCGGGAACCGCTGCCGTACTCGCTTTCCACCCGGATCATGCCGCCCATGAGATCGAGCAGTCTGCGGCACAAATACAATCCCAGCCCGGTGCCCTCGTAGACGCGCCGCACCGATCCGTCCACCTGGCGAAAGGCCTCGAACAGCATGCCGATGTGCTCTTTTTTGATGCCAATGCCAGTGTCGGTCACAATCACCACCAGATTGCGCCCCTCCACCGCCGCGGTAACGTTCACGCTGCCCTTTGCCGTGAACTTGATGGCGTTGTTGACCAGATTCAGGAGCACCTGCAGCGTCCGTTTCCGGTCGCCGTTCATCGGGATCGCAGGTGCGGTCAGGGTGGCAGTCACCTCCAGCCCTTTCCGGTCGGCCATGGGTTTGAGGCTGCGCACCACTTCGTTCACCACATCCACGAAGTCAAAGGGCTCGCGATCGAGGTCCGCCCTGCCCGCCTCGATGCGGGACACATCGAGCAGGTCGTTGATCAGCGCGAGCAGATGGTTGGCCGAGCTGTGGACGATGTCCAGTTGCTTCTTCTGTTCCGGGTTCACCGGGCCGGTCAGCTCCCGCCGCAGCAGGCTGGTGAACCCGATGATCGAGTTCAGCGGCGTGCGCAGCTCGTGACTCATGCTGGCGAGGAACTGCGATTTGAGCCGGTCCAGTTCCTGCATTCGTTCGTTGGCCGAGGAGAGTTCCGCGGTACGTTCCTGAACGCGCCGCTCCAGGACATCATGGGCGCCCTGCAGGGCCTCTTCGGCACGCTTCCGCTCGGTGATGTCCTCGACGAAACCTTCCAGGACGATCCCAGCGCGGCCGTGAGCCGCCTTCATGTACAGGTTGGCCGGGAATACCGACCCGTCCAGGCGGCGATACTCGACTTCGGCCTGAACGAACTCCGCAGCCTCCATTGCGCGGTCGACAATGGCGCGCCGTTTCTCCGGATCGGTGAACAGTTGGCCGCCGATGTCGGTGGTGGCCGTTTTCATGTGGTCCGGCGAGCCGTAGCCGAACATCTCGGCCAGCCTGGGGTTCAGGCTGAGGAATCGCCCCTCGACCGTGGACTGAAAGATGCCGATGGGAGCCCCCTCGAAGATGTTGCGGAACTTCTCCTCCGAGGCGCGCAGCGCTTCCTCCACCTGCTTGCGTTCGGTGACGTCCAGCACCAGCGAGAGCCCGGAGCCGAGGTTCCCGGACTCGTCGAGGAGGACGGAGTTGTACCATTCGCAGTGGATCACGGAGCCGTCTTTGCGATAGTTCCGGTTGCGGCTGATCCAGCCCCAGCCGTGTTCCATAGCGTCCATTGCGCCGTAGACCGCGTTCCAGTCGCCCTCATAGACCAGGCGCAACTCGTCGGCCCGCTTTCCGAGCACCTCATCCGCGGTCCAGCCAAACATGCGCTCGGCGCTGCCCCTCCATCCGGTGATGTGATGGTGAGGGTCCCACTCAATCACGGCGAGCGGGGCGTTGTCGATAAGCGACTGGACCCGCTGCAAAGTTCTGTTCATCGAGTGCCCGCCGTTGCTCCGCGTCCGGCACACATCGCGCCAGCGCGAACAGACCTCCGACGCTCGATGACAGGAGCGCCGATGTCCGCTGGACTCGCGATCCGTCGTGACTCGCTGGAAAGAGAGCTACGCAGATTATACTGCCGATGGAGGCTGGATTAGCCCAGTACGTTTGGTACCGCGCAATTGCGGGTAGCGGGTCAGGGGGACATAGGGCATGGTAGCAACCGTTGTGTCGGCAACCCCTTTGGCTTCAGAGGGATACCAAGGGCGAAGCCCTTGGTAAGTCTGTCTAGGACTGGTTGTTTCATGACGGGCTCTTAATTTAACGTTCTTTCGGAATCCGGGTTGGCGAGCCATGCCAAAAGGGCGTCCGACGCGGTTCGGGGGACCGCCCACGCTGGTTGCCAGCAATTGCGCGGGACGGGGCAGTGTGCCCGAAATCCGTCCGTCGCGTCAGTACCATCCGTACCAGGCAATTCTGACCCTGGGAGCTACCCGGATTTCCGACGGGACGGAATCGGGTTCGCTGCTATAATGAGTTTTCAGAGAGTGTAATCGGGTCACCGCTGAGATCCAGGCTCTCCGGAGATTACCGCGTGAAACGTGCCGGTTCCGACGACTCGCTCCGCTGTTCCTTCTGCCATAAGAGCCAGGATGTTGTTGGGAAACTGATTTCCTCCCCCAGCGACTACCCGCGCGCCTACATCTGCGACGAGTGCATTTCGGTCTGTAACTCGATTCTCGAAGACGACCGGCACGAGCAACCCTACGGCACCCCGCACAAGCTCCCCAAACCACTGGAACTAAAAGAGTATCTGGACCAGTACGTCATCGGCCAGGAGGGTACCAAGAAGAAGCTGGCGGTAGCGGTCTACAACCACTACAAGCGCGTGCAGATGAACAAGCAGCGCGGCGCCGAGGTGGAGGTGTCGAAATCGAACATCCTGCTGATCGGCCCCACCGGGACCGGCAAGACGCTGCTGGCGCAGACGCTGGCGCGGATACTGGACGTACCATTCGCCATCGTGGACGCCACCACGCTCACCGAGGCGGGCTACGTGGGCGAGGACGTCGAGAACATCATCCTGCGGTTGCTGCAGAACTCCGACTGGGACGTGCAGCGCTGCCAGAACGGCATCATATATATTGACGAGATCGACAAGATCGGCCGGAAAGACGAGAATCCCTCCATTACGCGCGACGTTTCGGGCGAAGGCGTTCAGCAGGCGTTGCTAAAGATTCTCGAGGGCACTATAGCCAACGTGCCGCCGCAGGGCGGCCGCAAGCACCCCCATCAGGAATTCACGCCGGTGGACACCAGCAACATCCTGTTCATCTGCGGAGGGGCTTTTGTCGGGCTGGAGAAGATCGTGTCGCGCCGGGTGGGCACACGCACCATGGGTTTCGTGGCGCCGGACGAGCCGCTGGATAACCGCCGGAACACCGGATCGCGGCGGGATACCGGCATGCTGGAGCAGATGCAGCCGGTGGATCTGATCAAGTTCGGTTTTATTCCGGAGTTCATCGGCCGCATGCCGGTGGTGGGGATACTGGAGGACCTGAACAAGGACGCTCTGGTGCAGATCCTGACCCGGCCGAAGAACGCCATTGTCCGGCAGTACCAGAAGCTTTTTGACTTCGAGAATGTTAGACTGAGATTTAGCGACGAGGCACTGGAAGCGATTGCCAGTCTGGCGCTGGAGCGCAAGGTCGGGGCACGGGGTCTCAGAATGATCCTCGAAGATCTGATGCTCGACCTTATGTACTATCTCCCTTCATACAAAAAAGTTCGCGAGTTCCTTGTTACCAAAGAGATGGTACATTCGAGAAAGATCAACGTTCAGTTGCTGGAAAAGGCGGGCTGACCGGAATCCCGCCGGCCACCTGAGGCATCGGTTCAGTTAGAGTCATACAAGCACCCCGCCGGGCAGTACCCGGTTTCCGGACAATGCCGGCTTCCGGGCGGGACCCCGGGTTTCCCTGACTTTTCTTACCCCATGCTGACATCGAAGGAAAAATCCGACACGCGGCGGCTCCCGATGATGCCCATTCGGGACGTGGTGATCTTCCCGTTCATGATGACCCCGTTCGTGGTGGGCCGCGAGTCGAGCGTACGAGCGCTGGAGGAGGCGCTCGGAGCGGACAAGAAGATCTTCCTGGCCACCCAGCACGACGCCTCCGTGGACGAGCCCCGGCCGGACGAGATCTACAGCGTCGGGACCGTCGCCAGCATCGTGCAGAGCCTGAAGCTGCCCGACGGCAATATCAAGGTGCTGGTGGAGGGCGTCGAGCGCGGCAAGGTCGTGTCGGTGAACGAGGAAGAGGGTTTCTTCCGGGCGACCATCCGGACTTTCCACTACAAAGTGGACCCGGGCACGCAACTGGAAGCTCTGGTTGCCCGCGTCACCAACCTCTTCGAGCAGTACGTCAAGCTCAGCCAGAACCTGAACTACGAGACGATGATCGCGGCCATCCGCGTGGACGAGCCCGGCAAGCTGGCCGATACCGTGGGCGCCAACCTGCAGCTCACCATCGAAGAGAAGCAGGAGCTGCTGGAGATCTTCGATCCGGTGGACCGGCTCACCAGGGTAGCCGAGCTGCTGGACATCGAAATCGAAAAACTCAACGTCGACCGCACCATTCAGGGCCGGGTGAAGCGCCAGATGGAGAAGGCGCAGAAAGAATACTACCTCAACGAGAAGATCAAGGCCATCCAAAAGGAGCTGGGGCGCGGCGAGAAGAGCGAGATCGACGAGCTGAAGAACAAGATCGAGACGGCGGGCATGTCCAAGGACGCCTTCGAAAAGGCCATGGCCGAACTGAAGCGTCTCGAGAACATGCCGCCCATGTCGGCCGAATCCACCGTATCGCGCAATTATCTGGACTGGATGCTGGCGGTGCCGTGGAAGAAGAAGTCGAAAGAGATCCGCGACCTGAAGTACGCGGGCGAGGTACTGGAATCGGATCACTACGGCCTCGACAAGATCAAGGAGCGGATTCTCGAGTTTCTGGCGGTGCGCCGGCTGGTGAAGAATCCGAAGGGCTCCATTCTCTGCTTCGTGGGACCTCCGGGCGTGGGCAAAACGTCGCTGGGGATGTCCATCGCCAAGGCCACCGGGCGCAAGTTCGTGCGGCTCTCGCTGGGGGGCGTGCGCGACGAGGCCGAAGTGCGCGGCCATCGCCGCACCTATATCGGAGCGCTGCCCGGCCAGATCCTGCAGATGATGAAGAAGGCGGGCACGCGCAATCCCGTGTTCATGCTGGACGAGGTGGACAAGATGTCCACCGACTTCCGCGGCGACCCGTCGGCCGCGTTGCTCGAGGTGCTCGATCCCGAGCAAAACTTCATGTACATGGATCACTACCTCGACGTCGAATACGATCTCAGCCAGGTGTTCTTCATCGCTACGGCCAACGTGATCCACACCGTTCCGCCAGCCCTGCAGGACCGCATGGAGGTGATCCGTCTCTCCGGTTACACCGAGCTGGAGAAGCTGGAGATCGCCAAACGGTTTCTGGTTCGCAAGCAGAAGAAGGAGACCGGCGTGGAGTCCGGCGTGGAGTTCACCGATGGGGGCCTGCAGACGCTGATTCAGAATTACACGCGGGAATCGGGCGTGCGCAATCTGGAGCGCGAGATCGGCAACGTCTGCCGCAAAGTGGCGCGCAAGGTGGTGGAGGCCGAAAAAGGGAAGCCCGCCGCGAAGGTGGTGCTGGACGAGAAGACGGTCACTGATTTTCTGGGTCCGTGGAAGTTCCGGGATCTGGCCACCGACAAGCAGAACGAGGTGGGGGCCACCATCGGGCTGGCGTGGACCGAAGTTGGCGGGTCCATTCTTACCACCGAAGCCGCGGTGATGGAAGGCCGGGGCAAGCTGACCACCACCGGAAAACTCGGCGACGTGATGCAGGAATCGGCGCACGCGGCCATGAGCTACGTGCGCTCGCGGGCGCATCTTATGGGCCTGCCGCGAGACTTCTACCGGACCCTGGACATTCACGTTCACGTCCCGGAAGGCGCGATTCCCAAGGACGGGCCGTCCGCGGGAATCACCATCGCCACCAGTATTTGCAGCGCGCTGACGGGCATCCCGGTGCGCTACGACCTGGCCATGACCGGCGAGATTACGGTACGCGGCCGAGTGCTGCCGATTGGCGGTCTGAAGGAAAAACTCCTGGCGGCGCACCGGCACTCCATTCGGGAAGCGATTCTGCCGAAGGATAATGAGAAGGACCTGCCGGATATTCCGGAAGCGATTCGCAAGGACATGAAGCTGCACCTGGTGGGTTCCATGGACGAGGTGCTGAAGATTGCTCTGGAGCGGGAAATTGTGGCGCTTCCGCTGGCCGCGAGCGCCCCTCCGGTGGAGATGGCGCGGCCGGGCGAAGAGAAGGGTATTCACTGAGGCGAGGGCGCGGCGCTGAAGCGCGCGGCGCTAAGGCGAGCGGCGCCAAAGCGAGCGCGCTCGGCGCGGCCCTCTCCTCTCTGCCACTCACGGATGGAAGCTGAGTTCCTGATAAGCGCGGCGAGGCCGGAGCAGTTTCCGGTGGCGAGTCTGCCGGAGATCGCATTCCTTGGCCGAAGCAACGTGGGCAAATCCAGCCTGTTGAACGCACTGGTCGGCCGGGAAGGGCTGGCCTTTACCAGTGCGACGCCGGGCCGGACTCAGGGGATTAGTTTCTACCGCGTGGATGGCCGGTATCACTTCGTGGACCTTCCCGGGTATGGATACGCGAAGGTTCCGCAGGAGCTGCGGCGGAGCTGGAAGCAGCTCATTGAGAGTTACCTCAGCGAGCGAAAGACACTGGAGCTTTCGATTCTGCTGATCGACGCCAGACGAGGCTGGATGGAACACGATCAGGAGCTCGGGCAGTGGCTCGAGTTTCACGGGCGGCGATTCCTCGTGATCGCCACCAAAACCGACAAGTTAAAGTCGCGGAAAGATCACGACAAAGGCATGGCGGCAATTCGTGCCAGTGGCTGCGAAATGCTGCCGTTCTCGGCGAAAACGGGCCGGGGAGTGAGGGAAATTTGGGAAGCGATTTCGAAAATCAGGAAGAACAGCCCACCACAGTAGCGGCGACCGAGCCCGAGGAGAAGGTGGAGGAGAAGCCGGCGGCGGAGCCCGAGAAAGTGGAGGAGAAGCCGGGGGCGGAGCCCGCGCCGGGGGCAGAGCCCAGGCCGACGGCGGAGCCCAGGCCGGGGGCGGAGCCCAAGTCAGCCGCCGAGGCACGCAGCGGCGGAAAACCGGCGGAAGCGAAGGCGCCGGAAACGCGGCGCGAGCGGCCGGAAGGCGGACGCGGTCCGGGCCACGGGCGGCGCCATGGCGGCCCTGGCGGCGGCGCGCCACAGGCGAAGAACGGCGAGGCCAAGCTGGACCTGGTGGAGCTGAAGGAGATGAGCATCCAGAGCCTCAACCAGGTGGCCCGGGACATGGGCATCCAGAGCGTGGCCGGGTTGCGCAAGCAGGAGCTCATCTTCAAGATCCTGCAGGCGCAGGCGGAGAAGAGCGGACTGATCTTCTCCGAAGGCGTGCTGGAGTGCCTGCCCGACGGCTTCGGCTTCCTGCGCGCGCCCGAGTACAACTATCTGCCCGGCCCGGACGACGTGTACGTCTCGCCGTCGCAGATTCGCCGTTTCGACCTGCGCACCGGCGACACCATCTCCGGCCAGATCCGCCCGCCCAAGGAAGGCGAGCGCTACTTCGCGCTCATCAAAGTGGACGCGATCAACTTCGAGCCGCCCGAGGAAGCGCGCAATAAGATCTTCTTCGACAACCTGACGCCGCTTTATCCCGACGAACGTCTGAGGCTGGAAACCGTGCGCGAGAACTACTCGGGCCGCGTGATGGACATGCTGACGCCGATCGGCAAGGGGCAACGCGGCCTGATCGTGGCGGCACCGCGCACCGGCAAGACCATGCTGCTGCAGAGCATCGCCAACTCGGTGTCGGCGAATCATCCGGAGGTGGCGCTGATCGTGCTGCTCATCGACGAGCGGCCGGAGGAAGTCACCGACATGCAGCGTTCGGTGAAGGGCGAAGTGATCAGCTCCACGTTCGACGAGCCGGCCTCGCGCCACGTGCAGGTGGCCGAGATGGTGATCGAAAAGGCCAAGCGCCTGGTGGAACACAAGCGCGACGTGGTGATCCTGCTGGACTCCATCACCCGTCTGGCGCGCGCCTACAACACCGTGGTGCCGCCGTCGGGCAAAGTGCTGTCGGGCGGCGTCGATTCCAACGCACTGCAGCGGCCCAAGCGGTTTTTCGGGGCGGCGCGCAACATCGAGGAAGGCGGCTCGCTGACCATCGTCGCCACCGCGCTGATCGACACCGGCAGCCGCATGGACGACGTGATTTTCGAGGAGTTCAAGGGCACCGGCAACATGGAAATCCACCTGGACCGCAAGCTGGTGGACAAGCGGGTGTTCCCGGCCATCGACATCAACAAGAGCGGCACGCGCAAGGACGAGCTGCTGCTGCCCAAGGACGAGCTCAACCGGGTGTGGGTGCTGCGCAAGGTGCTGAGCCCGCTGTCGCCGGTGGAATCGATTGAATTGCTGTTGGACAAGCTCAACAAGACGAAGTCGAACGGGGAGTTTTTGTCGTCGATGAGCGGGTGAGGGGGGCGGGCCGCACCACCAAAGAGGACCTGCAACGCCTGCGTCTCGTGCAAGGTGGGACGGAGGCGCCTCAACGATGCTTCAGAGGTCTCTCGACACGGGTGGGAGGTCCTAGCCCGACTTTCCGGAATGTGAACCCATAGATGGGGGGCGAAGTGAGTTCCCGCGCCGTCTGGCGCGGTTTTCGCTTGACAAGGCGGCGCAAACCTGGCTAGATGAATGAAGTGAACATCTTTGAGCGGGCGGTGGGTGGCCGACGTTATCGAATCGCGTCGCAGTCGATCTGGGACCCGGTGCGCCAGCGTCCCTTCGCGCGACAGGCTGTGTTGGGGCCCGCCGACCCTCCACCCGTCGCCAGTCTGGGCTCCGTACGTACTGTCGGCAGACAGCGGCTGGGCGACGTGGGCGCGCTGTTGTGGGTGGCGGAGCAGCTTGATCTGGTCCGGTTAATCGATGACGCCGGTCAGTTCGGTGCGCCTGCCGAAGGGCCGACGATCGGCGAGATGGTTCTGG
>Ga0326728_10004530_pt1 | contig 40872 bp, 33 predicted proteins | sample MB3enrmetagenome_FD_207602 | JGI IMG/M metagenome (GOLD analysis project Ga0326728, IMG submission 207602) | Lab enriched peat soil microbial communities from McLean, Ithaca, NY, United States - MB31MN | ecosystem: Environmental > Terrestrial > Soil > Wetlands > Peat | place: USA: New York... | reverse complement strand
CGCCCTGAATCCTGCGGAGCGAATCAGACTTCCCACCGATTCCCGCACTGATACATCATCATCCACCAGGTAGATTGGAGCGCCTCTGTCACTCATGGGGACACCTCCTTCCGATGGTCCGATGGTTCGGAGAGGAAAACCTCGCTGCGTTTAATCAATCCCGCAATGACCTATGGTCACGGGTTCTTGAGTTATGATTACCCCTGGGTATGTCGTTCCGCGCCCAGAGCCTTGTGGACCGCATTCAATACCGTATCCTCACTGAGGGGTTTAATCAGGTAATCCACCGCGCCGTTCTGCAAAGCTTGGGAGCGCACCTCTTTCTCAGATCCATGGGCGGTGATAAAGATAACGGGTATTTCACATTGACCGGCCGCCAGGTGACGCTGGAGTTCGATACCATTCATCCCCGGCATACGCACATCCAGCAACAGGCAGTCGGTATCGCACAGATGATCCGAATTTAAGAACTCTTCAGCCGAAGCAAATACCTTCACGGCCAATCCGACAGACCTGATTAAACCGTCCAGGGATTCACGGACGGACTCGTCGTCATCAACTACCGAAATAAGGGGAATCTTCGCCATACAGGCTCATTTAGCACCCTGGCAGGTGACGTTGTCTATCACACCTTGGTATTAGGTTCGTCTGGGGGGAGGAGGGCGGCCCGGACCTACAATTTCTTCGCGCGCCGTATCCCCAGACTCTGTGCTCCTAGTGGTATTTCGGAACAGTAAACTGAACGCTCACGCCTGGCCCCTCATTCGCCACCGCCCAGAGCTTGCCACCGTGATGCTGGATAATGGAGCGGCTAATCGAGAGCCCCATGCCCATGCCCCCGTGCTTGGTGGTGTAGAAAGCGTCAAAAATCCGTTCCATGCCCTGAGGGTCAAGACCGATCCCGGAATCTTGGACGGTAACCCGCACCTGGCCGTTCTCATCGTTTTGCGTTCTGATGAGCAGTTCTCGCGGCCGCTCTTCCACACTGCTCATGGCTTCGATCCCGTTCATGACCAGGTTCAGGACCACCTGCTGAAGCTGCACTCGATCGCCCACCACAGGTGAGAGATCAGCCGCTAATTCCGTCCGAACTGCCACACTGTTTTTGCGCAGTTCGTCCCGGACAAGAGCCACGACCTCTTGAATGGCCTCGTTCATATCCAGCCGTTCCTTGGCTGGGGCAGTTTTCGTCGCCAGAGCCCGAATCCGGGCGATCACCTCTCCCGCCCGCTTCCCGTCGCGGACGATGCGACGGACCGCGTCCCGGGCTTCCTCAAGATTGGGCGAATCTCCCGCCAGCCAACGCAAGCAGGCATTGCCGTTGACCACTACGCCCGAAAGCGGCTGGTTGACCTCATGCGCCACGGAGGCAGCCAGCTCGCCCATGGTGGTCAGCCGGCTGACGTGTGCGAGGTCCGCCTGAGCCTGACGCAAAGCCTCTTCCTGCTCCCGGATTCTCTCTTCCGCCAGCTTCCGGTCGTGGATATCGAAGTTGCCTCCGTACCAACCCAGGATTTGTCCTGAGCGGTCGAGCAAGGGGAAGGCGCGGCCGAGGAACCAGCGGTATTCTCCGTCGAACCTCCGGAGGCGCGTTTCTGCCTCGAAGGGCTTCCCCTCCCCCAGCGCCGCGCGCCATTTGCTGAGTACTTGCTCGAGGTCGTCGGGATGAAATGCGGGTTGCCAACCCCAACCCAACGCCTGTTCCAAGGTCATTCCCGTGTAATCCAGCCAGCGTTGACTAATAAAGTCGATCCAACCATTTGGTCGCGCACTCCAGAGTAGTCCCGGGACGGTGTTGATGATCCGTCGAATTCTGTCTTCCGCCTCTTTGGTTGCGGTAATGTCCATCACCGCCCCGGCAAACTCCATGCCGCCGGAGGCGTCGCTTATGGCATGAGCCACAATATGGAGATATTTGACGGAGCCATCCGGCATCACCAATCGGTACTCATGTTCAAAGTCCTTCTCCTCTTGCGAGGCGCGCTCGATGGTCTGTTGCGCGAGGGCCCGGTCCTCCGGATGAACTCGTTCGAGGACAAGTTCCACGCTCGGTTTTGTCGTTGGGTCGTATTGAAAGATGCGGAAGGTTTCCTCTGACCAGAGGAGCTCGCCGGAGGAAGGCTTCCAGCCGAAGCTGCCCGCATGGCTCAACGACTGTGCTTCGGTCAAGTACGCCCGGCTGCGCCGCAGGGCGTCTTCGGCCTGCTTCCGATCTTCGATGTCGGTCCGCGTACCGTACCACCGGAGGATTCGTCCCTGTTCATCCCGCAGGGGATTGATACGGATTAGAAACCAGCGATATTTCCCGTCCGCCCCGAGTATCCGTGCTTCCGCTTCCCCTTGGGCTCCGCGTGAGACCGCCTTCCGGCGTTCGCCCAGAACCCTTTCCAAATCCTCTGGGTGATAGGTTTTCGCGAGAGCGTCCTTCGCCACACTCGCTTCCAGGGTAAGGCCGGTATAATCGAGGCCAACCTGATTTATATAACGAGTGCTCCCATCCGGCTCCAGGACGATGACGTGTTGAGGAATCGCATCGATGAGCTGTCGAAGCTCCGCCTCGCTTTGCTGAAGCTCTGAGCGTAAGCGCTCCAGTTCCGCCAGACGCTGCCTAAGACTCGGGTAATGTGTCTTGCGGAGGGAACTGTCGCCCAACCCTAAGACTTTTCGACGCAGCTCTTCCCAATTGTCAGAGGGATTCTTCATAGATGACCTCAACGTCCCGCTGACTTGGCCTCCGTGGATTGGTGACAACACAGGGGTCATTGAGCGTGATCTCGGCGAGCTCATGCACTTCCGTCCGATGGACCCCACATCGGGACAAGGAGTCACCGAGGCCTGCCGTTTCCCGTAGCCGCCGAATCTCATCGACGAGCCGCTTGCGAATTTCACTGGAGGGAAGGCCACCGACTTCTATACCCATGGCAGTCGCGATATCCCGGTAACGCTGCTCAGCCTGGCCGTAGTTAAAATCAACCACCCCATCCAGGACCATGGCGTTGCATTGGCCGTGCGGCAGATCCAGCAAACCGCCGAGGCTATGTGCCATCGCGTGTGCCGCGCCCAGGCTGGCGTTCGAGAAGGCCAAACCGGCCTCCAGGCTGGCGAGCATCATATTATTGCGGTACTCGAGATTGTTCGGCTCGGCGATCGATTTCTGGAGATTGGAGCTGATCAGCCGCATGGCTTGGAGCGCGTGTATATCCGTGAGCGGCGAGTGTCCGAGCGATACGTACGCTTCGATGGCGTGCACCAGCGCGTCGATTCCCGTGCAGGCGGTAAGAAACACGTCCATGGTGGTCAGTGTCGTGGGGTCGACCAGGGAGATATCGGGCACCACCGCCTTGCTGACGATCAGCAGTTTACGATGGATCTCGCGGTCCATGACCACCGCAAATTGCGAGACATCGGCGGACGTCCCCGCCGTGGTGGGAATGCAGATGGTGGGGGGCATCGGCGCGCCCACGTTGTCGACGCCCACAAGGTCCAGGATGCCGCCCCGATTGGCCGCAACCAGGCCGATGCACTTTGCGCAATCGATGGCACTCCCGCCTCCTACCGCAATGATGATGTCACAGCCTTGTTCGGCATACACGACCGCCCCCGCGGCCACTTCTTCGACGCGCGGATTGGGGGTGACCCGCGTAAACAGCGTGGATTCCAGACCAGCACCCTCCACGCTCGCAAGCACTGGTTGCGCCCAGCCGGCAGCGAGAACACCGGGGTCGGAAACCACCAGTGCTTTGCTGCCACCGAGGTTGCGTGCATACTGTCCGGCCAGGTGTAAAGCGCCAAGGCCAAAGATAATCTCGGGCGTTACGAACTTCTGCAAATCCGGTCCGCGGGAATTCATCACGCCTCACAGTCTGAGAATAAGCTGACGTCATTCTATACGCCGTGCTTTTCTGCTGCAAGACACTGGCCGGGAACCATCTAACCAATCGAATAAAAATGAGAAGGGAAAAGCCGCGAACCAGCAGGACAGTCCGCGCTACCGAACGCATTGGGTGCAGCTATGTCCTTGCCTCAAATCGAGGCACTCCCACTTTTTTGGACACCTCTATGGCTATTGGTTGATAGAAGGTTAGTTACCTTAAATCACCTCAACTTGTTCAATACACGTACGATACAAGAAAGTCCAGCGACTAGCTGCGGTTGGCATCCCGTGTGCATTATACCTTCGCCGGAGAAAGAAAGATTCCACTTGCGAGGCTCTATGGATACTTTGATTGACGGAGCCACTCACCTAAGTGAGCATGGCGAAGCCTTACCGGAATCCCGTAGCAATGAGCAAGACACTCGAGGCGGCGTGCATCTTGCCCCCCCCCTCGCGCAGTGGTATGCCCTGCATACTTATCCTCGGCACGAAAAGAGCGTCTGCGAGAGCCTGGGACTGCGCGCCATCGAGTGTTTCCTTCCTCTGTACGAGACCGTGCATCGTTGGAGGAATGGCTGCAAGGTACAAGTCGAACTGCCCTTGTTCCCCGGCTACCTCTTCGTAAGAATCGATCCCCGCCAACGCTTCAACGCTCTAAATCTGCCCGGTGCGGTATCCATTGTGGGTTCTGTGAGTGGTCCATGGCCATTGCCGGATGTGGAAATAATGAGTCTCCGCGCCAGGCTGAAGTCGCGCAAGTTTGAACCTCACCCCTACCTCGCAGTTGGCCAGAAGGTGCGGATCAAATTCGGCCCGCTGGCAGATTTGACAGGATTCTTGGTGCGCCAATCCGGGGGCTTACGAGTGGTGATTTCCGTGGATCTGATCCGGCAGGGCGCGGCGGTCGAAGTGAATGCCGATGACGTGGAACCGGTTGGCGCGGCGCCCACGGTAGTCGATGCGTAACCGATCATCAAATGAGACGTAGCAGCACAGTTTCTGTGGTAATCCCCACTCACAATCGTCCCCAACTTGTGCAGCGAGCCGTGCATAGTGCTCTGGCCCAGGAATACGCCGACTTGGAAGTGGTTGTCGTAGTGGATGGACCTGACAACGTCACGGAGAAGGCGCTGGCAGGCGTCTCCGATAAACGTCTACGGGATATCGTGCTGCCACAGCCGGTGGGCGCTGCCAGGGCCCGCAATCTGGGCGTGACGGCAGCTTGGGGAGACTGGATTGCGTTCCTGGACGACGATGGCGAATGGCTTCCTGAAAAAACCACGCTGCAGATGAAAGCCGCGCAGAGTTCTAAGTACCTGTATCCCATCGTCAGTTCGCAGCTCATCATCCGACCATCCCGTTCCGACCTGGTTTGGCCTGGCACCTTGCCCCTCAAACCGCTAAGCCCGTACCTGCTCACCCGCAAGAGTTGGCCATACGGCGAGGGTCTGCTATCGACCATTACTCTGCTATTCCCCAAGGATCTGTACTGCCAAGGGCCATTTCATGATGGTCTCGAGCGCCATCAGGATTTGGATTGGATGTTGCGGGTCATCGAACACGCCGGGGCAGGACTGGAGTTCGTTCCCCAGCCCCTCGCCGTGTGGCATCGGGCAGAGCGGCGGTGAATTCGAGATTCCGGTCATCAACGACGGCGCGACCGGCGAGTGTCTGCCGTACCTCCAATCTCTCCGGCACCCCCGGCTGCGTGTGACCGCAAGACCTGCCCCGTGTACCTCACACCCCCATGCGTTTGGAGTCAATGATAGGAGTAGCTGACCTTATGGAATTGTTCACAAGAAAAGCCTGGTGGCTCCTGACTGCAACTTGGGTGGTGATGATTTTTGGCCTTTCGAGGGCCCCGTACTCTTCGGCTTCCTCCGCGAGATTTCTCTCTATGGTCCTCGATTGGTTATCCATCTCAGTTCTTTCCCAGAATCTCGTCCCGATGAACAACTTGCTCCGCAAATCTGCGCACCTTATGGAGTATGCCGTATTGGCGGTGTTCCTCTACAACTCGCTGAAACCGGTGGGGAATCCTTCTTGGTCGCGAAAAGCTGCCTTCTGGGCGCTGGTGGCTTCGGGAAGTTACTCGATTACGGATGAGCTTCACCAACTCTTCGTCCCCGGAAGACACGCCTCCTTGTTCGACTGCCTTATCGATACAACGGGAGCCTTCTTGGGTCTCTTCGTGCTTTCCAAAGCCATCGTTATGTTGCAGCGAAAGCAGACAGGTGTAGTGGCAAAAACCGCGAAGGCCTTTCATGAAATGGGGTAAGCATGACGCAGACACAAACACGCTCAGCTCAACAAAGTCCCAACTCAAAACGCCGAATTTTGATTGTGGACGACGAGCCCAGCATCGTGAAGTTACTGGCTGAAATGTTGCGGCCGGAGGGTTACAGTTGTTTGGGCTGCCAGAGCGGTGAAGAAGCGTTGCACTTGATGAACAGCAAGGGATCCGACGTCGTTCTATGCGATCTTCAAATGGCCGGAATGAGCGGCCTGGAGTTCCTGCGAATTGTTCGGGAGAAGCACCCCGACACGGGCTCAGTGATGATGACCGGCGTGGGTGACGTCCGAGTGGGTGTGCAGGCAATGAAAGAGGGGGCGGACGATTACCTGCTGAAGCCGTTGAATCTTGAAGCGGTGCTGGCCAGCGTCAAGCAAGTGTTGGAACGCAAGAAGCACGAGGCCAAATCGGAGACTCATCGCCTGCGCGTCGAGGAAATGGTCGAACAGAGAACCGCTCAACTCCGCCGGGCGATGTGGCGGATCGTGCAGACCTATGGAGAGACCTTGCAAGCACTCGCCGGAGCTTTGGATTTGAGAGACAACGAGACGGCCGGGCATTCGGAGCGCGTGATGGCGTACGCCGTGGAGATCGCGATCGAAATGGGCTGCAGCAAAAAGCAATTGCATACTATCGCGCGGGGCGCTATCTTGCACGATATAGGAAAAATCGGGACCCCCGATTCCATCCTGATGAAGCCCGGCCCACTTACGGTTGAGGAGCGCGCGGTGATGGAGACGCACGTGGGGGTGGGGTACCGCCTCTTGCACCGCATCGCGTTCCTGGTGGATGCCGCGGAGATTGTCCTGGCGCACCACGAGCGATTTGATGGAACAGGCTACCCGCAGGGCTTATCAGGGGCAGACATTCCACTGGGAGCCAGAATCTTTGCGGTGGCCGACAGCTTGGATGCCATGATTTCCGACCGTCCGTATCGCCGGGCCTTGACTTTTGCCGCGGCCCGGGAGGAAATCATGCGGGAATCCGGAAAACAGTTTGACCCAGATGTAGTTTCTGCCTTCCTGGCGATTGAGGAGGGCATCTGGCCCGAACTCCGAACCAGAGAGGGAATACTAAGGTCATTGGGGATTGGACGGAACATCGGCCAAACCGTACCTCGCCATCAGGCGATAAAGCCGCGCGCGACTGATTCTTAACTTGCGCGCCGCCAAGGCCTTGTTTTTCGTCTCGCCTAGAGCTTGAATTACGGCTCGTTTCTCTGCTTCCTCCATGGTCATCCCTGACTCGGCGGCCGGGCCGGATTGATTCCTCACTTGTACCGGCAGGTCTTCCAGATTGAGCATTCTTGCCCCAGTTAGCATGCAACCACATCCGATGACGTTTTCCAATTCCCGAACATTGCCAGGCCATGAATACGCCAGCAGGGCAGACTCCGCGCGTCGTGAGATCTTGTGTATCTCCTTGCGATACTGGGAAGCGAAATCCAAAAGAAAACGTCGCGCCAGCAGGAGGATATCTTCCCGGCGTTCCCGTAAAGGGGGGATTTGAACCTGGATCATATTCAGGCGGTACCAGAGATCCGGCCGGAACCGGCTAGATCTCACTTCCACGTTCAAATCGCGGCTTGTCGCAGCGATCACTTGGACGTCAACTTGGATGGCTTGTGGAAGGCCCAACTTCTGCACTTCGCCATTGTCCAACACCCGCAATAGCTTCGATTGGGCAGCGGGGCTTAAGTCGCCCACCTCATCGAGAAAGACGGTTCCCCCATTGGCCCACTCGAAGATCCCGGCCTGATCGCTTATTGCCCCGGTAAAAGCCCCTTTCCGGTGACCAAAAAGTTGGCTTTCGGCAAGTGTGTCGACGAGGGCGCTGCAATTGAACACCGCTATGCGTTGTTGGGAGCGAGGGCTCAGCTCATGTAAAGCTCGAGCCACCAACTCTTTTCCTGTTCCTGTCTCCCCCGTGATCAGGGCAGTCCGGAGGTGCGGCGCCACACGGCGAACCAGATCAAAAACTTCCAGCATTTTTGGACTGCGACCGATCATGCCTTCCAGGCTGAAAACTTCAGCGAACTGCTCTTCCTGAGCGCTCTCCCGGCGCGAAAAGTCTGCTTGGTTCCGCGCTTCCTCAACGATATTACACACTTTCTCCGGGGTGACGGGCTTGCAAACATAATCTGTAGCCCCTTCCTGGATGGCTTTAACAGCAGACTCGATGGAATAATCCCCGGTTATCATAACGACGGGTACCTCCGGATCACGGAGGCGAATCCGCCGCAGGGTTTCCATGCCATCGATGCCTGGCATGGTGAGGTCCATCAGGATCAAATCAGGATTGAGGGCTTCCATTAATTCCACTGCACGAAGTGGATCCGTCAAGCTCTCGACGCGGACGTGCTCGTCGGCGAGTGCTACGCTATAGAACCTGAGCATTCTAGGGTCGTCATCAATAGCAAGAATCACCAGCGAGGCAGGAAGCCGGCCAGAGACATCGATCCCAGGCGTCCGAGAGGCTGTAATCGGTTTGTCCGATTCGTCGAGGTTCTCTTTGCCCATTGTGTTGACCAGAGGTCAATGCGTGCACCCCAGCATCCGCAACGCACGCTATTGACCTCATCCGTCCTGTAACCCATTACGGCAAGGCCAGGAATATGCTCGCGGCAGGACGTGAAGGAAGGTTAGCCCTCAGGCCGGGCGCCGCGAGCCTTTTTGGGATCCCCAGGGGCGGGAAAAGAATGGCCTGAAACTTTGCTTCCGCCGTTTAGAGGCTGCTGGGATATAACTTTCCATTGCCCACCGGACTTCCGCAAAGTGTAGCGCTGACGGATGGCCACTTCCTTCACGTGGGGGCTCTGAAACTTCATGTCGGCTTCTGCGGTGTCCCCAATGAACTTCACTTGTTCAACCTCCATATTTGTGCTGGTCGAAGCGCCCTGCGGCAGGTCGCGAACATAATCTGCGATAGCCGACGGAATCGCCAACGGGGTCAAGGCAAGATCCTGCAAGGGCTTCGCGTTCGGAATATCCGACAGTGAGGCTTGCAAGGGTTGAGGAGGCTCCGGCTTGGGGGCCTTCTTGGCCACTTGGGTCTTAGGCACAGTGGCCTGCGGGGGGATTTCACTTCTGTTCTTTGGTGCACTCAGCAAGGTATCTAATACCTTCTCGATGTGGGCGTTGCCTTTCTTGTGGCTTGCACGCGCTTTGCGCTGCCGCCAGTCCACGATGGGCTTTACCAGGTACCCGCTCACCGTGAAGAACGGTTTCCACGGCACGAGAAGAATCAGCAGTGCTGCTGCGCAACTCCAAAACCCCCAGAGAGCCAACGCACACATTAACGTGGCATGCACGGCAACACGAATTTCCGACTCATTTGTAATCATCTTTTCCTCACCTCTCGCACGCCTTTCCGTGATGCAGGAGCGCGCTTCTGGATTCTCAGCTTTGCCTGCTACAGGCCCTGCGCTTTCTCCTTGCAGCCGGGCCAAACCTAATCTTGCGGGCAGCGAATTATCTAAGGCAAACGCGGTACCAAAGCGGGATAACCTATCTCTGGGAGATAACCCGCACCGATTCTCGGGGTTAGACAAGAAAAGGTTGGCTGTCGAGTCAAGTCAGTGACGAATCGAATGTGTCTTGATCTGAACATTCTGATCTAAATCGATACAGAAGTACTCATCGGACCTTATTGGGGAGACGCATGTCATATGTGAAATTGGCGGTGACGACCATCGACTCCGGAGCTGTGCGCACTTGAAGCCCGATCAACCGTGACTTCGCCTGCGCGCCAAGCCACTCTTATGCATATTGGTGAGCCGCAAGCGCCTGAGTTCTGTGCTCGGTGACCTGAACGCGGTTGCGTCCGTCTTTCTTAGCCTGATAAAGCGCCTGATCTGCGGCCTGATAGAGTGATTGCAGTTCGACTCCGTCTTCAGGGTACTGAGCGACTCCGGCGCTGAAAGTCACGTGAAACTCCATCCCCCCAGCAGTCGTGAACGGTTCCTGACGAAAAGCCTCCAACATTCCCGCCACCCGCTGCACCGCGTCCTGCTGCGGCATGCCAAACATGCCCACGGCGAACTCTTCGCCACCCCACCGCGCCACCACGTCCTCAGCCCGGAAAGTTTTTAGCAGTGTCTTCCCCAGCTTGCGCAGCACCTGATCTCCCACGGCGTGGCCGTAGGTGTCATTGACTCGCTTGAAGTTGTCAAGATCGAGCATGGAGAATGTAAACGGCTGGTGGAAGCGGCTGGCCATGCGTATCAACTGGTTCAGCATGATGGTGGATTTGCGTCGATTGGCCACCCCCGTAAGAGGATCGGTTTCCACGAACGTACGATAGAGGCGGGCGTGCTCCAAACGGTTGCCAACACGGATCAACAGCTCAGGGCAGACGATGGGCTTGCCGACAAAGTCGTCCGCGCCGGCAGCGAACACCCGTTGCACGGTTTCCGCGTCCGTGTGCATGGTAAGGAACAGGATAGGAATACCATACCAGCGGGGATCATTGCGTATCACCCTACACAACTCGAGTCCGTTCAGATGCGGCATTTCCACGTCCAAGATCAGTAAATTAGGCGAGGTTCGTTCGAGCGTTTCCCAGAAGCGAAGCGGTTCATCCAAGGTGATCACACGAATTCGTTGGGGTTCGAGTAAAGCCTTGACAGCGGCCAGCACCAGAGGATCATCATCCACGACCAGAACCTTGGATTCGAGCGCGCTCATACGATTGAGCAGTTGCATGACGGCGTCCAGGATCTCCGAGGGCGGAAGCGGTTTCTGGAGGAAGCCGCTCCCGCCGCGCCGGGCCACTTCAACGCGGTCAATCAGGCTATCGTGCCACGTCAGGATGAGGGTCGGCACGGCAGGCTCGCGGGCGGCCAACTCTTCCAGTAGTTGTAAACTGCTCCCTGTGTCTTGGGGCAACGATAAATCCAGGAGCACCACATCCGGCCGGCAGCGTGCCAGCAACTCCCTGGCGGCCGACAAATCATTTGCCATTTCCACCCGAAGCTCCCTGCTGCGGGCTTCTTCGACCAGTTGCTCCGCCAGTTCTTTGTCACTATCCACAACCAAGAGGAGCGGGCGGCTATCGCCGATGGGAAGAGAGGGCTCGGTTGCCTGGTCGGCCGGTCTGCTCTCGAGTTCCCAGCGAAGAGCCGCAGCCGTCTCCGAAAGGGACAAGGCTTGCGCCTGTCCCAGGGTTGACCCCGGCCGAAAGGACCGCTCAATCTCCAGCGCCAGCCTGGAGCCCTCCTTGAAGCCAAACGATCCCACTGACCCGGCCAGTTTGTGAGCCTCCTGCTCCGCCTTCCGCCGGAGTTCATCCGTGAGATTACCTTCCAACAATGCCGATAAGGCTTGCTCGACCACTTCGACACGCCCCAGTATCGTGCCCTTGAAGCGAGGCCAAAGCCCGGCCACAGCGGCCAGCGCCTGATTCTGCGCCTCACTCTGCTGTTCGGGCTGAGAACGCAACGACGGGTTAATCCGCTCACTTGCCTGACGAGCTAGTTCCTCCGGGTCAGTCATCGTCTTACACCTCCCGACCGCAGGCGGTCATCTGTTAGGTCAACCAATGTAGGGTGTCCCTTACCTGCCCTGCTAATTCGAGGGGATCGAAAGGTTTCGCCAGTACTCCTGCCACCCCTAACTCGGCGAACCGCTTTTGATCGGCAGGCTGCAACTTGGCCGTCAAGAGGACGACAGGGATATGCCGAATGGCAGGGTCAGCTTGCAGTTTCTGGAAAGTACTGGGCCCATCCAGATCGGGCATCATCACATCCAGAAGGATGGCATCGGGCTTAGCTTCGCTAGCTATCTTTAATCCCTCACAGCCGGAACTGGCAGTTAACACCTTCCAACCTGCCGTCACTTCCAGACTGATCTGCGCCACTTCCCGGATGTCGTCCTCATCATCAACAATGAGAATTCGCCGCTTTGTCATCGCCGTCGCCTCTCTCTCTGCCCGGAAGTCGCCCAGTTGAGCAAGCCGATTGCCCGTTGCTCAAATTCCTGTGGAGTGAGGCGACTCTTGGTCATGAAAATGGACTCCCCAAGTCGCAACCGCGCTTTCTCCGAATCATCCAACTCCTTCACCGAGTACACTGCCAAAGGCAAACGCCGCAAATGCTCATGTTGCCGGAGTTGTTCCACAACCCCAAAACCGTCGAGTTCAGGCAAGATCACGTCAAGTACCAGCAGATCAGGCATAAATTGTGGACAGACTTGAACGGCTTCCCGCCCGGTCTGGACATGGAGCACCACCGCGCCGTGCCGTTCAAAGACAGTCGTGAGTACTCGCGCCAGATCAATGTCATCTTCAACCAGTAAGACGCGCGGACCTTCTCGCACATTGCCCAAAACTGACTCTAAAACGGGGAGCAGGGAATTTTGGTTTACTGGTTTCGTCACCCAACCCGCCATTCCCATGGAGGCTAGATGGACTTCGTCCGGGGCCGCACCACCGAGGCCGATCACAGGAACGTCCTGGATGTGCGACTTCTGCTTCAGTTCGGTTATGTTTTCCGAACTTCCCATGCCGGGCAACGACGAGTCAAGCAGTATAGCGTCCGGTGGCTCGATGGATGCCATCTGGATGAGTTCCTGCCACGAGGACGACCCCAATACGGTGCAGCCCCGCTGGTTCAAGACGGCTTGTACGGCACTGCAGACCTCTGCTTCGACAGCGCACACCAGCAGTTTTCGGGCGCCGCAACCATCGCCAACTAAAATTGTTTCGGCCGGCAGTAGTGGAAGAGTAAAAAAGAACGTGCTGCCTTGGCCCAGCGTGCTTTCAACCCAAATCCGCCCACCATGCTGCTGCACAATGTTGCGCGTGATCGGCAAGCCCAAACCCGTGCCCCCCTTTTCCCTTCGGTCAGAGGCGTCGACCTGCTGAAAGCGTTCAAAGATGCTTTCGCGCTTTTCCTGCGGAATGCCCCGCCCCTGGTCCTTGACTTGAAACTGAATCTGGTCTGCCTGGCGTGTCGCACTTAGCCAAATGGTTGTGCCTCGAGGCGAGAATTTAATAGCGTTGCTAATAAGATTAATTAACGCCTGTATAATACGGTCCGGATCAACCAACAGTCGAGCCGAGTGCAGTGATACGGACAAGGTGACACCTGCCTTGTCCGCCAGGTCGCGTACACTATCCGCCGCTTGAGTCATCAGGTCGGCAGCGTTGCAGGTCCGTTTCTCCATGTTCATCTTGCCGGATTCCAGACGCTCAAGATCCAGGATATCGTTGATAAGGCGCACCAGGCGGTCGGTGTTCGACACTGCGATCTCCAGCATCCGCTGCCCCTTTTCGGGTTGGGAACGCAACAGGCCGGCGGCCAGTAATCCGAGGGCCCCGCGAATCGATGTGAGAGGCGTGCGCAGTTCGTGGCTGACCACCGAAACAAGTTCACTTTTCATCCGCGCCAGCTCGCTTCGCTCGGTGATGTCGCGGAAGTACCAGATTCTGCCGTAAAGCTCACCCATGGAGCCCTGCAAGGGAGAAGAGTACCGGTCAAAGACCCGCCCATCTTTGAACTCAATTTCATCCCTCGTCTTCTCACTCTCGTGGGAGCGAAGGTAGTTCACTCTTTCCAGGAAGGCATCGGGGTCCTTAAGTTGCGTCAGGGCGTGCTCAATCAACTTCTTGTCATCCTTTGTGCGGATTACCTCTTCGGGAACGTCCAACATTCTTGCGAATTGTCTGTTGACCAGCAGGAGATGATCCGTCTTATCAACAACAAGGATGCCGTCGATCGCCGTCTCGGACTCCGCCTCCAGAAGCGCCGTCTTGAATGAAAGGTCCTGTTCCGCCCGCTTGCGGGCGGTGATATCGCGGGCGACTGTCGAAGCACCCACGACCTCGCCGCTGGCGTTCTTGAGCGGAGAAATGGTGACGGACACCTCAATGCGCCCGCCATCTTTGGCAATCCTCACCGTCTCGTGGGGCTCAATCCGCTCATCCCGCTTGATGCAATTGAGGAAGTCCTCGACTTCCTTCCGGCGCTCCGGCGGAACAAGGAGAAAGACCGGTTGCCCTACTGCTTCCGAGGCCGTGTAGCCGTAGAGCTTTTCCGCCCCGGCGTTCCAAGTTCGAATAACACCCTCAAGGCTCTTGCCGATGATGGCATCACCCGAGAACTCGACAATTGAGGCCAGGTAGTCACGTGTCGCTTCGGCACGCTGGCGGTGCAATCGGGCACTTAGGATGGGGGCGACATGACTGGCAATATCGTCCAGCGCACGCACATCGACTTGCGTGTAGTCCGTTTCCTTATTGGCCACCACGAGGAGACCGAGAGCCTCCCCGCGAAAAAGAACAGGAAGGGAGATATGCCGGCAAATGTGAATGTGCCCGTCGGGAGTGGAAGTGGAAGGCTCGTTGGAGTAAATCGTTCTTCTTTCCTTGAGGGCTCGAGCCCAACTACTTTCCTCCCAGGTTTCTCGCGGAAATCTTGCCGTTTTCCCGGGCATCTGGCAGATGCGCATTATCTCCCGGGTCATGCTGGGAACCTCAAGGCCCCCGTCTTCATCAATAAACCCGAAAAGCCCAAGCGGGCTATGCATTTCGTCCAGAACGAGTTTCAATATCTCGTGGTAAATTTCGTTGTCCGGGACAGAGAGGAAGATTCCATCGATTCTGGCATGAGTGACCAGTTGCGCCTTCACCCGCTTGCGTTCGGTGATGTCTTCGTATGTTCCTATGACCCCGATGACTTTGCCTTCCGGGTCACGCAGCGGCAATTTGCTGGTGCGGAGCCACCGTTGACTTCCATCAGGCCTGCTGAGTTGTTCGTCAAAGTTGAGCCGGGGCGTCTCCTGCTCCATCACCAACTTGTCATCGGCGCAGTGAGATTCAGCCGATCCTCCCCAGGAAAGCTCATAATCATTTTTGCCGATGATTTCCGCCGGGTCTTTCAACCCCGCATCAATCGCCAATGCCCGGTTGCAGCCTAAATACAAAAGGTTTCGGTCCTTCCAGAAGACGCGTTGTGGAATTGTATCCAGGATGGTTTGAAGCATCTGCCGCGACTGATATAGTTCCTCTTCTGCACGTTTGCGCTCGGTGATGTCTCTGCATAGGGCGACGATACGGACGCCCCCTGCCGTCACCACGACCGTGGCGTTCACCTCGATGGGTGTGCACTTCCCATCTCCGTTCACATTCTCGATCTCGAAATTGCGGGTGAGGCCCAGCTCTGCACACCTGCGGACTGCCTCAGCGGTTCGCGCGAGGTCGTGTTGTGCTGTCCACTCGGCGATCCTGTGACCGAGAACTTCGTGCAACGCCCGGCGACCGGCGAGCCGAACGTATTCCGGGTTGGCGTCGATGACCCTGCCCTGCGTATCAATAATCACATACCCAGTTCCCGTCGTCTCGATCAGGGCTCTATACTTCTCTTCGCTTTCTCGAAGCGTCTCCTCCGCCCGCTTACGCTTGATAAACTGCGCGAGGCTGTCGGCCACGGAGGCAAAGGCCTGGAGTGTGGTTTCCGTGAGGGGCTGGCGCGCGAACGCGGCCACCACCCCCAACACGCGCCCCTCAACCTTCAAGGGCCAGCCTGCAAACGCCACCATGCCTTCTCGCCGCGCCCATTCCGGGTCTCCCACCCAGGAATCGGTCAGCACCGAGTTCGTCAAGTGGGGCTCGCCGCTTTCGGCAATGCGCCCAATTTTGAACTTCCCGAGGGGTACCCGGGCGTGACCGCCGTCAATGTGGGTGTACAATCCGGCGCTGGCCTGTAGTTCAAGGACGTTCTCTTTTTCATTCACCGTCCAGACCCGGGCGAAGGCAGCGCCGATGTTGCGCACCAGGATCTCCGCGCATTGCTGCAGGGCTGGGCGCAGGCTCTCGGCCTGAGTAAGCGCCACCCCCACTTCGGCTACGAGTGTCGCCAAAAGGTGCCGTTCGGCCATTTCGGCTTTCGCCCGTTTGCGGTCGGTGATGTCGCTGACGGTGGCCTGCAAGAGTGGTTGTCCCCTATAGATCATCCTGGTCAGCACCACGGTGGCAAAGAACTCCTCGCCGCTGAACTTCTTGTGGGTCCACTCGAAGGAATGTGATCCCCTCTCCATGGCTGTCGCAATCATCCGAGGGGCCTTGACGGAGGAAAGCTCACCATCCGGCTGATATTCCGGGGATAAACTCCATGGGGCAGCGGCCACAAACTCCCGCTCACCTCTCGCCCCGAACAGCGCGACAGCCGCTGGATTCCCGGCGGTGAACCTCCAGTCCGGGGGGGCAAGCATCATGATCGCGTCGCGCGACGATTCATAAAGGACCCGATACTTCTCGTCACTGTCTTGCAGCGCCGCTTCCGCGCGCTTGCGCTCGGTGACGTCATGGGAGACCCCGAAAGTCCCGATGATGTTGCCGTTGGCGTCGCGCACGGGCATCTTCGTGGTCGAGACCCAGGTCGCACGGCCATCCGGCCAGGTTTCCTTTTCCTCTTTGCCCACGATCGGCTGGCCCGTTCTGATGATCTCCTGCTCATCCCGGTAGGCCTCCTGGGCGTGTTCTGTGGTGAAAAAGTCGAAGTCGGTCTTGCCGACCGCGTGAGCAGGATCGACCAGCCCAAACAGTCTTGCGTGCGCCTTATTGATGCAGGTGAAGCGGCTCTCCCGGTCCTTGAAGTAGATCACGTCAGGGAGATTGTCCATCAGGGTGTGGAGGAGATGTCTTTCCTCCATCAGCGCCTCGTCCGCCCGCTCTTGGCCGGCAATGTCCTGAACGATGGTCATAAAGAGGCCTCCTGCCAGACCTCCCGCGTTGAACTCCCGCCGAGAATCCTGCCTGGCTTGGGCACTATCGATCTTACGGACCAACCCCTAATCCAGAGGTCGAATCCAACTCGCATGCATAGGTAGGGCAATGCCAGCAGTCAACCTCGAAGTCCCCAAAGTCTAGAAGGGGCTGACCGTGGCTTGTCCGCGCTGACGCTAAGCATGGCAGACCGGAACATATTCAGGGTGTTTCTCACCCTGCATAGGCCGCCGCAGGGGCCAATCTTTGGTTGGCCACCCGCTCCGGTTTTCATAAACGAATAGCTGGTACTTTGCCGGAAACAAGTCGGAGGCGAAGATTTCCACCTTGCCGAAGCACTGTTTATACCTTTCAAAATAGTCCAATCCGGGAGCACGCACATGATTCTCTTCACGGGGATTAGCTTCGGGGTATTCAATTGTCTCCGTGCCAATCACCGGCACCGGTAGGATCGCGATCCCGTTTGGTCTCAACACCCTCCGAATTTCTTGTATGGCTTTCCTGTCGTCGGGAATATGCTCCAGCACGTGGGATGCAAAAATGAAATCATAGGTCTCATCATTGAAAGGCAGGTTTTCAAGGTCTGCTTTGTGATCGACGCCCTGCATGAACAGGTCAGCGGTCTCATACTGCTGGAATCGCTTGGAGAATATTGATTTGAAGAATGTCTCCGGGGCAAAATGAAGCGCTTTCATTTCCCGGACGTTCAAGCCTCCAAGAACATTGTTTACCACCAAATGTTGTAAGCGATGCCTTTCAAACGCGCTGCAATTGGGGCATATGGCATGTTTTCGAAAGCCACCGGGCGACTCACGGTCCCGAAATGGGCCTTTATAGCCGCATAAGGGACACTCAAACTCCTCTTTGGCGCGGTTTAGAAACTTAAAAACCGCTATTGGCACTCGCCTGTTGTTCTTTAACCTGCGAACTAAGTCAGATCCTCCCGATGGCTTCGGAAGTCCGGGTCTCCTAACATCGGATATCGTTGTGCTTGCCATTTTCGCTCCTTCGACTAGCGGCCGACGTTTTCGAAAGCAGGGGATCGCATGCCCTCCATTGAAGGGCACTTCCATCCCGAGTAAGCGTTCTCATGGATTACCGGAAACGAGTCATCAACACCACAGAAGATGCAAGAGATGCTTTCCCAATGAGTGAGGCCTTTGCAGGGACTTAGGAAGGTCAGGTTGTCTCACTGCTCTACTCAGAAAGCAGCATAAACGGCCGCGCTTACGGCGCCGCTGCTTGCAGCCAACACCGCGGGGGAGGCTCGCGCGAACACGGATTTGATGACACTACCGGGGATATACAGAATATCTTCTGTCTGGAGTTGGACGTCCCCTTTTTGGCCCTTGAGCATCTTACTCAGTTCGATATGAATATCCGTGTAGCCGGAAGGTGTTTTGCGGAGAAGCCTCGAGCCATTCATGCTGGAAGTGTGCGTGGTCCCACCCGCCATGGCGAGCGCTTGCAATAGAGTCATTTTCCCGTCATTCTCCATCACAAACCCGCCTGGGCGGCCAACGTCTCCCAGAACATACACCAGACCGGTGCGCGGAATGAGGACCTTGTCTCCGGGATAAAGCCGTACGTTGGACGACAGCGAATGTTGGGCGTCTTTCGATAAAAGGACGCTCAGCGTGGATCCGCCGGCGGCGCGCTGGATAGTGATTTCGGACCCAGCCAGGGGTGTTGTTCCACCTGCGGCAGCGAGAACATCCAACAAGCTCTGGCCCCCCGCTACTCCGTAGACTCCCGGCGTTTTCACCTCGCCTAACACCGATACCCCCTGGGTACTGTACTCACGAATGAATACTGACACTTGGGGGGCAAGGAGGTAGTTTGCCTCCTTCAGTTTACGTGCAATGAGGGCCTCAGCCTGGTCGGTTGTCAGCCCGGCAAGGTGCACGCTGCCGATGAAACTGAGGGTTCCGTCTCCCACATCGTTGAGTCGAATGGTTTGGTGCAAGTCCGCCTCATCATAGACATTCACTTCGATCAGATCTCCCGGTCCGATCTTCATGCTGGCTTCGCGCACTGTTCCCTCCGCAGGACCATTTGCGGTACGAATCGCGTTCATGCTACCGGCAGGAAGGGGGAGAGTCGGTGCTTGGCCTGCTCCGGCACGAGCGCCCGCAAAGCAGGCAACGGTGATTGTCAACAAGAAGGAAAATCGGCAAATCAACCTCGGTGAAACAGATCTCATGGGAAAACACTCCTCTTGGTTTTAGTTGACATCTGCGCTGTAGTACCCACGCCCCTTCTTCGGATTGGACTTATACCCCAGGTAGACGTAGTGGTCGACAGACTTCAGATCGAAGGCATTCATGACGACGCCAACGATCCGTTTGCGCGATCGCATGAAGAGGTCGCGGACACGAATTAGGGATTGTTTGGTTGTAACACCAGAGCGGACCACAAGAATCACACCATCGCAATGGGCGGAAACGACCACCGCATCCGTAACCGACAATACCGGCGGCGTGTCCAGGATGATGAAATCATAGCTCGAGCGCCACTCCTGGACGAGTTCCGCCATGCGTGGCGAGCCCAGCAATTCCGCTGGATTAGAGGGCCGCGGGCCGGCAGCAAGCACCGACAGGGTCGGCAGGGAGGGGAATTTTACCGGAACGGCAGGCGATGGTCCCACCGGGATGAGGGAGCTTAATCCTCCCTCGGCATTGAAATTCAACTTGCTTTCCAGATTTGACCGCCGCAGATCCGCCTCAACCAACAGTACCCGTTGATCTTGCTGAGCGAGCGCCGCCGCGCAGTTCAGAGCGGTCATAGTTTTCCCCTCCTCCGGCAAGGCGCTGGTGACCACGAAGACATTACTCGCGCCCCGTCGACTTGCCTGCAGAATCGAAGTTCGCACGGTGCGGTATGCTTCAGCGACTTGAGACTGCGGACTGGACAGAACTACAGCCATGGCTCGTGAGGGGACTGAGGAAGCAGGCCCGATCAACATTGTTGCAGGCGCTGAGGGCTTGCGAAACTTCCAAAGAGGAATTGATCCAAGTGCCGGCACCAGGGTGATCTGCTCGGCATCATCGGCTGTGGTGACCGTGTCGTCGCAATTCTCCGCCACAAACGCGCCCGTAACTCCAAACAACAATCCGCCAAACAAGGCGATGGCAAGAGCCAATGCTACCCTTGGTCTGGCCGGCCGGTCAGACGCCCTCCCGGGGTCAACCGTCACGATATTGGTTGACCGCAGCCCAGCCAGCACCCCGGCCTCCTTCAGTTGTTTGAATAATGAGTCATAGAGATCGCGCTTCGACTCGACTTCGTGCTTCATGATGGAGTACTGGACGTTCCGGTCATTAAGTACGTTCGCATCTTGTTTCGCGCGCTCAAAGGAAGCCCGCAGGGCATTTTCGTTTTGTTGAGCCGTGAGAAAGTTGTTCTGCGCGCGAGTGGCGAGGTTCTGAACCTCGTTTTGGATGTTCACATCGAGCTGGTTCAGCTCGCCCTGCATTTGAAAGAGCTTCGGGTGCGATAAACCATACTTGGCTGCCGCTTGGGCATAGTCCACCTTGAGCTGGCTTTGCTGAGCGCGTAGATTCGCGATCAGCGATTGCGAATTGGGATTGGTCAGCGACTTGGTGGCGGAAGACGCGGCTGCCACATCAGAAATCAACTCCGGGTTCCCACTCCTGGCCAATTGCCAGACGGCCTGCGCCAGAATCCGGTCTCCTTCCGCGGCCACGACCTGCTTGTCCGCTTCTTCAAGTCGCGTCATCACGATGTTGTGCGTCTCATCAACCCCCAGAATACCTGCTTGTTTCTGGTACTGAACCAGCGCCTCCTGGGACGCAGCCACCTGGTCTTTGAGGTCATCAAGCTGCTTCGATAGCCGGTCCGAGACTTGTGCGGTTGCCGCGAAACGGGTTCGGAATTGCTGCTCCTGGTAATTGCTGACCAGTGAGTTCACCACCGCGGCTGCCACTTCGGCGTCAGGACTCAAGAACGAAATCTTGATCATCCGGGTCCCATCGACTACATCTACGCCGAGGTTCTTGTGATAAGCCTTAAGGACGATCGCCCGCCGGTGGGTAGCTTTCTCGAGCGGCAAGTGGGACTCATCGGCGTAATTGATGAAGCGATCCCGCAAAGGCTTGCGTGAAAACTCAGGGCGGTCCTCGAGTTTCAAATCACCGATCACCTGAAGGGCGAGCGTGTCGCTCTTTAAGGTGTCGACCTGAGTCTGTTGCGTCAAATGATAATCCATCGCGGTGACGTCGTTGATCATCGTCTCATGCGTGTCCCCGGGCATGAGGGAGTCCGAATTCTCTTTATTGAATTGGATGGTCGAGATCGACTCGTATTTCGGCGTGCTGATCAGACAATAGGCAAGGCCTAACGCGAATAAGCCACAAGTCGATGCCGCAACAATCCATATTCGTTTCCGCAGAATACGCCAGAGTTCAGCGAAGGAAACCTCTGCCACAGGCTCGCTGATTGCGGCCGGGGTCACTCTCGGCACAATGGTGGAAGGCGGACGTTCCTCATTTTGCGCGCCGCTCGTCGGTACGATGTTGTCAGACATCTTAGGCACCTCGGCTTCCTGCCAACAGTATTCCTTCTGAAGATTCGGACGGCCGGAAGGGCGGGGCTTTCGCCCCGCCCCCTCAAGGTCCTCAAACTATCCCGATGTCTCGCGGCCCGCGCAGCTTGGGACCTCGAGCTGGACTGATGGTTCAAGCGGTAATTTTTCCGCGACCATGAAGTAACCCAGGGGGAATTTCTTTCTCGTCTTCTCGGAGAATTTCCTTCCCAAGCCGGTCCTCAGAAGAATTCTCGTGGCGGATTGGACCACAATAGCCACGCCCCGGCCGATCACGGGAATGACCTGCGCTTGCTTGGCGAGTACGTCCGCGAGGATCTCCGGTGCACCCCCGGTGGCGTCCAGCACCCGGACTTTGAAGTGCGAGGAGTCTGCAAATCGCCTCAATGCAAACTCGGTGTACCTGTAAAAATCGTACGGCGTCTCGTGCAGCCAGTAGAAGAAGGGGACATTGAGAAGAACGTTCCCTCCGGGTTTCAGGACCCGCGACATCTCCCGCCACAAGTTCTCGGGCTGTGGAATGTGTTCCAGGACGTCCGACAAGAGGATGGTGTCGAACTCACCGTCATCATAAGGGAGCCTCTGAGTGAGATCGCATGTGGCATCCAGATACTCATTCTTGTGCGGGGTGTTCTCCCAGTCGATACATACGTTCTCAGTCACGTAAGTTCTGTACGCTTCGTACAGGGGCACTTTGCCGCACCCGAGGTCAAGTAATCTCCCTCGGGCGTATTGGGGGATGTGAGCGCCATAATAGCCGGCGACGATATCCGCAATAAGCCGGGACCCTGCTCCCACCTCACTGCGGTTTCTTGATGCCGCCAGGGCTCCCCTCCTAAGAACAAATTTGCTAGGAACCCATTTGCCTTTATTTTGCATTTGGCGTGTCCCTGCGGCTGGTCCACCTAAGAATTGCTGCTCGCCCCTGCGTGGCTTCTCAAGTGCGTCCGGCTCAAATACAATTGCGTCAGCCGGCCCATGACTGACCAGGGTTCGAGGAGGTATCGCCGCCACAACCGGGCGGGTTCGGACAAGAGCCGGTACAGCCACTCGAAGCCGAGCCGGCCAATCCAACGAGGTGCAGTGGGTATCTCGCCGGCAACATAGTCCATCAGCGCGCCGCAGCAAAAGACAGCGCGCGCGGTGATTTCCTTCTGATTCTCCACGACCCAAACTTCCTGCCGCGGCATCCCCATCCCGACCATCAGGATGTCGGGGGCGTAGGCTTTGACCTCCGCGAGGACCGCTTGATTTTCGAGCCCTGCCTGCTGCGCATTGAAATGCCCGTGATGGGTACGAATTTGCAGGCCTGCGTATCGGTTCCTCAACATTCGAGCTGCTTTCTCGGCCACCCCAGGTCTAGACCCCAGATAGAAAATGCGCCATTCGCGCTCTGCGGCTTTCTCGGCGAGAAGCGGTAGAAGATCCATATAACCCGTCCGCTGTTCCCGCTTGAACGGCAATCCCAATAGCCGCCCTAATAAGACAAGCGACATGCCATCAATGTGGGTGTAGTCCGTCAAGGAGTAAAATTCGCGCATCCTTGGCTCATGAAACCACATGTACAGGCTGTGCAAATTGTGATTCCCGATGATGCACCGGGCGCGACGGGCTACTGCTTGGGAAACGCAGTCTACCAGCTCGCGTTTGGACAAAGCATGAACTCGGATTCCGAGCAAGTCGAAGGTGGGAGTTTCCATATTGGCCTTTGCGGATGGGATTTCAGAAACCTGAATCAGGAATCGCCCTCAGTTGCGTGGACGGGCCTGTTCTTTGTTTTCAGGGGTTGCCGCTATATTTGGTGGACTGTCGCTGCGACTCTGTACAAGGCTTCGCCGTCCTCAATTAGGTGGTTGGTTCCACCTAATAGAGCAATCATGAAGCCTCAAAGAAGGTGCTTTCTGTTTACATCATTGATATGAAAGCACGTGGGACGCCAGCCGCGCCAAGCTTCCGGCCTTTTCTTAACCCATGTGAATTGAGGAGAGTAGGGTGAATCTAAGCAACTAATTTATCTGACGCGATCGCGAATGGAATGTCCAGGCAGTCGGAAGTGTCTCGATTTAGTACGGAAACCCCGCCGGCCTCCAAAGACGCCGTAGCTGGGCGCCGGGTCTCCGGTTTACTGGTGTTGTGGGATTTGGGACTTTGGGACCCGCGTACGGGGCTTAGGTCTTTGATCGACACTTCTCACAAATCTCCCGAAATTGTCCCTTTCAGCTCGCGTTGTTACACCAGTTCGGATTTCTTCCATCCGCGCGTGGTCTTGACCCATAGCCCTGAGGCCGTGCCGTCATCCACCCACCTTAACTCACCCGGAACTCCCTGTTCCGGCAACGGTGGCATTGCTTGCGGTGTCAGGCGGACACCGCTGCCCGTCAAGTTCAACGGAGGATGATCGATGGAAGTCCCCGACGGGATACAGTTCTCCAAGCCCCCCATGACTCCCCAAGCGCTAGTGCCCAAAATGCACGCGCCCTCAAGGTCGCCTGCGAATGCATTGGCAAGCCGGTGTTCTTTGTCGGCGAACAGGACGTTACTCAGGTAGCTCCCATATTTGCCTTCGGGTGTAATCAGGAACCCTGCGCCGGAATTGTCCTTTGCCCACCGGCTGTAATAAACGCGGCATTGGATCATGGATTGGTAGGGCTTGGTAATGTAGAAGCCGGCGATGGTCGGGGAATCGGCATAACACTGGTTAAAAGAATTATTACCACCATTGCAATAAAAACAGTATTTCATGGGCCCCTGGGTTTTCTCATAATTCCAGACGTGGATCATGTTGAACCAATTGCTGCTTGCATCACTGCGCAGGCCTGTTTCGTAACCGATCACGTGGGCCAAAATCACTTTGCAGTCGCCCTTTTCGAAATGGATGCCGATGCTCTGGGGTGCATAACGCGTGTTGAGTTCAACATCGCACCGAACTCGTGTGAGGTTCGTTTCATATCCGCCTTGGAGCACGTGAATGCCCTTATACAGCGCGTTTAGCACCTCCAGGTCTGCAATCTCCATCCTCGCCACGCCACTCTCCACTCTCAGGCCGGTCAATGGCTGGCGGTTTCCGTCGATCACGCCGCCGCGAATCCAACCGCCGTGAAAACAGAATTTTGAACCCTTGCCGCCGCCCTTGATGATCACCGCATCTCCCTGGAACCCCCGCCGTGCCCGAATAACGGCATACGGGGTCATCACCAGGCTGACAGACACAGGTAGGCGGAGTGGTTTAGTGATCTGGTACACGCCGTCGGCCAACTCCAGTGTGCCTCCGCCGCGTGCTTCCAACTCTGCGATCCGCTCGGTCAATTCGCCGTGCCAGTCATCAACCTGAGAGAGAAGGGACTGGGGGCTGGGGACTGGGGACTGGGGACTGGTCGCCCAACTCCTGCCCCCGAAGAGTCCGGCCAGTATCCCCCATCGAAGCGAACTCCGGAGCAGTTGGTGCCGTGTGGTTTTCATATTGTTTCCCTTTCATAGTTGGGCTGTTGCAATAAGCCCTTACGCCAACAAAAGGACGCGGACGTGGAAGGTGCCGATCAAACCCGCCAGCACGGGCAATCGCAGGTGTGCAACGGAGGCGAGAGCGGCGTTTTCCACGAAGCGCACGGTTTTGAAGTAGTGGGAGCACGCTTTATAGATTTCGTGCTTGGATAGGTACTTGAGCCGCGTGCGCACCCATTCGGAATTGCGTCTAGCGATCTCATTCGCAGGAATCGCTTCATGCCGCGGACGGCCGATTCCAAACCGGGCCCACAGAGCGAACCATCGCCGACTGGTCAAGCAACCGCCGAACGGAACCTTCAAGTGGGACTCCAGAACTCGATAGCGCGAGGGGAAAATGTGCAACGCGAATCCGCCTGGTCGGAGCACCCTTCGCATCTCGCGCAGAACGGCGCTGTAATCAAGGACGTGCTCCATGACGTGGTCGCTAAAGATGAAATCGAAGCAGCCATCAGGATAGGGCAGGGTGTACTTGTCCAGGGGCACGATCGAAAAGACCTGCTCCGTGGTCATAGTCCGGCAGGCTTCGGCTGCGGGCTGGCAACGATCCCACACGTCACATCCGTACGACAGAGACCCCATTTCGCGCAGCGCCAAGGTGTAATAGCCGAGGCCACATCCGAAATCGAGTATTCGAGATTGTGCACTCACGCTGATTCCGAGTTCACCCGCAATGGCGAGAATTGCCTTGAGGCGTCGGGCGGCTCGGTCTCTTTCCACGTTGGACTTGAGATTTGAACTAGAATTCCCGTTTTGGGATTCCTGACGACTAAGAATCTCCATACGCTGCCTCGTTTGAAGCGATTTGTTTCGGTTTCAGTCCAACTGACCCCGGAGGTTCCTGAAAAGCCTTTTATGTGGATGGGTTTGAGAAAGGAACAAACTTTCATAACCGTCCACCATTGCATCGACGCTGAACTTTTTCGCCCTTTCGGCGGCCCTTCTTCCCATTTCCTTTGCATAAGAGGTATCAGCCAGAAGTCGCTTCGCGGCCCGCGACAGTTCCTGAGGAGTGGGTGACACAAGAATCCCAGTGTTTTGAAGAACCTCGCGGCACGCGGGAATATCACTGGCGACAATCGGCATCCCCGCCGCCATCGCCTCGATCAGGGCTATTCCCAGGGCTTCGAAGACAGAAGGAAACATGAATAGATCGCAAACGTTCATGACGGAGCGGACTTCCTCGGGAGTGATCTCACCCAGAAAGCACACGCGGTCGGCCAATCCCATGGCCTGCACTTGCTGCTCGAGGGTGTCCCTTAGCTCACCATCCCCAACCAACACTAAATGCACGCCGGGCATTTGCTGAAGGCTCTTTAGCAGCGCCTCGTGGTTCTTTTCCCGAGATAGCCGTCCAACATGCAGTATTCTCGGTCGGCCGACCGGAAGGTCCGCCAATTGCTGGCTACTGGAACAGCCGTTTTGAGCAGGCGCGATGCCGTTGTAGATCATGTGAATATTCCTCTTATAGCTTTCCGGGTAAGCCGACATTGACTCCACGACCGAATGGGACACGGCGATCTGCGTGGTATAGATCCCTACCGTTCCGAACAGCCAATCGGCAAAGCGGGGGAAAGCCGGATATTTCGTAGGGATGCAATGTTGTACTGCCACTCTCCTGTTAACACCCGCCACAGCCCCCATGAGTTGGCCAAGAACATTTGCGTAGTGACCATGTGTGAAGATGACGTCCGGCTTGTGACGGCGAAACCACACGAATAACCTTACGGCCAGCAGGAAGTAACCCCACAGCGAAGGCCTTCCATTCGAGAGAACTCGCACTCCGGGTTTGCCAGAATAGGTGGGGCGTTTGAGGTAAAGGAACCAGAGCTCCGTGTCATGTCCTCTGCCGCGCAAACCCTCGTGCAACAGGTAGGCGACTCTCTGCGCGCCGCCGGCTTCCATCTGCGTAACGATTTGGACGACCTTCATTGTGCCATTCCACCAAACCGCACACGCAAATTCCGGCGTAACTCGCGCGAGAACAACCGCATTCCGGCAGGAATCCGTGCGCCTCCGCCTTCCATTCTCCTCAGCATTTTCACTCTCCTCCTATCCTCCGACCCAACCAGAAGCGCAGCCTGCGCCGCATATCAGGCGGAAAGAGACGCACGATGGCGTAGCGCATCACATCGGTTAAAACGGGTTTCCCTCGCTGCATGCTCTGTTTTAGCAATGCCCAATACTCACGTGGCGATGCCACCCCCGCCGCCATGTCGGCTACATCAGAGAGAACAAAGCTCGCATATGCACGAGAACTGATGTAGGGTCTCATCTCCTCAATCCAAGAGAACGAGGAGCGCCAATCATTTGTTCTATTGCTTATTCCCGGCAAAGTTGGGTCGATGTTGAAAATAGTGAGTGGACTGCTCTCGAAGTCGAAACCAACACCGTCCTGACCCGCCGCGCGGAGCACCCAGTCCCAATCCTGGTGTTTCTTTAGCCCGTCCCTGAAAGGTACTCTAAGCAGGAAATCGCGCTTGGTAAGCAAGCTCGAACTTTGCATAATGCCCCTGCTGTGAAAAACGCTCTTCCGGCAGAGAAGATACTCATTGATCGGTTCCCCCAGTTCTGGGAGTCGCCGTGGGCAAACGTAGTCGGCAAGCGGCGTTCGCGCGATCATCCGGCACAACACAATGGGGATCCTGTGGGCAGAGCGCCCCGCGGCAGATAACTGCAGTTCGATTTTGCGCGGCAGCCACTCATCATCGTCGTCGAGGAATGCAACCCAGTCGCCGTTGGCTGCTTGCGCTCCGGCATTTCTGGCGGCTGATCCCCCTTGACTGCTTGGTAAATTGACCACGCGAAGGCGGGGATCCGCAATCGCAGTCAAGGCCTTGCTCGTGGAATCATCCGGCCCATCCACCACAACGACGACTTCCATGTTGGGGTGCGTCTGGGCCAAGGCGGTCTTCACCGCTCTCACGACGAGGTTCGGGCGGTTACGCGTGGGAATAACGGCACTGACTAATGTTCCATCACTCATGTGTGCCGCTCCAGGCGGGAGTCCGCCACTCCTGTGATTCTATTTGCTGCCCGCCCCGGCACCATTCGCCTGTTACCTGCTCGTAGATGACTTCAAGTGCCTGTGCTTGTTTCCGAATGTCGAATTTCCGGCGAATGCGCGATTCGCCCGCGCGGCTAAATCGGGTCCATAGGTCCTCGTCTCGAAGCAAAAGAAGAATCTTTGCCGCTAAGGTCTGCCCATCGCGTTCTGGAGCGAGAAAACCGGTTTCCCCGTCAGCAACAGCTTCGGGAAGCGACGCGCAGTCAAAGCTCACAACCGGGAGGCCCATTGCCTGGGCCTCCGCGAACACCATCCCAAACCCTTCGGCGTCACCCGTTTCTGAAACCACACTCGGTGTGCAGAACACGGTGGCTCGATTCATCTGCTCCCGGACAACCGCCGGTTTCTGGGCTCCCAGGAATTCGAAGTGCTTCACCGTTGCGGCGGCCAATTCTTGCAAAGCCCCTCGCAGTGGACCGTCCCCAATGATGATCAGCTTGGTTTCCGGCGCCACGCGCTGGATGTCTGCCATGGCTCGGACGAGATATTCACACCCCTTCTTGGCAACCAGGCGGCCAACGAAGAGGACGACGGGAGATCGCGTGATGTGCGGATCCGCCTGAAAGAAATCCACGTCGATTCCCGTGTAATGGACCACCGTTTTTTCGGCGGGAAATCCTTTCGCCAGGGCTTGCTTACGGATGAAATTAGACGCGCAGAGAAAACGACTGCCTTGTGCCTTAAGGCTTCCCCGCCGCCGCAAATAGAGCGATGTCTGGTGGTCGTCGTGAACGGTAAGGTCATACCCATGGAAGGAGGCCACGAGTGGGACTTGCAGCGCGCGTGCCAACGCCAGAGCGTTGCATGCGTCGGGAGCAAAATGAGCATGCACCAAGACAGGACCCAAGCCGAGCAGCTTGCGTCGAAGTGCCATGCTGGGCCCCAGAAGCTTGAAACGTACACGTGCCCCTTTCCCTGCCAGCCCGCTACGAGTTATAAAATGGCATCGATCCTCGGGAAGCGGCAAGCCCGGGATTTGACGCAGGCCCAAATAGAAAGGGCGAAAATGGTTCAACGATTCTGCTTGAGCCGGAATGAAAGTCTCCGAGGCTCCGAGCAGCTCGTCTCGGTAAATGAGAACCGACCGCTTAAAAGTCATGCTCAACCTGCTTCTCCCGTTTGGAAGGGCAGGCACCTGCACACGCACACAATAATGGTCTGGCGCTGCCACGGTCTGATGGGTTGCACTGGGATGTAAAAGGTATTTGGGGGCTCGGGCAATGAATACCTCTCCCGCAAGGACCTTGCACGTCTGTACTGTCTGTACTGTCCCACTAACTTTTGCAGGGATTCGTGCTTCGCGGCGTGGCGAAGCACCGATGACTTCCAATACTTCCAATAACAATAGGGGAGAAGACGGGGGCTTTGGCCGAAAACCCTTTCCACCGTGAAAAACTCGCGTAGCAGTTGCGTAAACTCACTCGTGTTCCATTCCCGAAGGTGAAACGGGTTCGCCGGCGTGGAGCTCAAATTTCCCCCGGGATCGCGAACAGCCCGGTTCGGAGTAGATACAATCAGCGTACCCCTGGCTGCAAGGACGCGGCGCAAGCCAGCGAGGAATCGTCTCGGATGCGCAAGGTGCTCGATTGTTTCAAAGGAAACGACAACGTCGATTGTTCCGTCCTCAATCCCGTCGAGTCTCGAGGCATCACCGAGCATAAATGAAATCTTGGGAGAAACCTTGTAGCGGCTCTCCGCAATCCCAATGGCCTCAGCGCTAATATCCACGCCACGGTAGCTTTTTGCCCCTGCAGCAATGAGGATTGGCGCTCCATAGCCCGTTCCGCAAGCTACATCCAGGACGTCCTTGCCTTGCGCGGACAGTGAAGCAAACTCGTACCTACCCACGTGTTCCAAGTAACACTTTCCGTCGTTTTCTCCTGGCTCGATGCGCTCAGGGTGGCTCTGTACGCTTTGGCCTGCCGTTTCGGGAACTACCATCCTTCAGTCCTCCTTCAGTCCTCAGCGGTCGTGCGATTATGGGATTCGGATAAGGGATCTCTGGAACGGAAATTTCTATTCTGGCCTTCCGGGGACTCCGGCGTTCGATCACGGTCTCCCTCGTGGCGCAGTAAGTCGACTATAAATCATGCCGAAGGACCGGCCCGTTTGATAAGAATCGTTCCCGCATAAATGTCGAGATGTTGACGGCCGTGGAGGCATATAACACCCAGAAGATGTCGTGTTGGCTCAGAATTGCAGCATCATCGAGGTTATAAAGCACCCTGAGACACAGAAATGCGCAAAGCCAGTACGATGCGGACCCTGGAACTCTTCTGAGGATTTGTAACGCGCGCCTGGACAAGACAAGATAGCCCGTGAAAAAAGTGACAAGGCCTAACAAGCCCAGGTCGAGGGTAAGATCGAGAAACCCGCAATGCGAATGTCCCATATACGAGCCGACGCTCAGTTGGACGGAATAGGACTTACCTTGCATTCCCGCCCAAAAGGCGTTGAACCCATAACCCAACCAAGGGCGCCGCAAGATGGAAACTAGTGCCGCACTCCACAGATCCGTTCGTCCTGATAGCGTCGAGTCACGGCCCACCAGTGCGAACAACTGGGATTGGTTTGTCCACATCAGAAATGCCAAGGCTATAACTAACGTACCAACGCCAATCACGACGGGGACCAGGGCAGTTAGGTTAAGTTTGGCCATCCGAAACGAAAGTAGTATTGCTATCATCACAATAATCATGATTGGTCCGGTTGCCGACCGAGATTCCGCGATGAGGCAAAGAGACGCCGCGACACCAACCCAGCGAATCCATCTGATTGCTGACGGCCTCACGAAATAAAACACGAGGGCAGCGAGCACCATGGCTCTTGCAGTCAGGTTCCTTTGAGGGAATGCGCCCAGCCAAGCCCCAAGGAAAACATCGTGACCGACGCCATACTGCGGCAGGAAGATCACCATGAAAAGACTGGAACAGACTACCAGGGCGAACGTCCAGCTCAGCAGGCGCAATTGTTCCGCAAGTGTAAATCGGCCACCGAAGTAGACGGCGTACATGGTCGATGCCAGTAGGACAATACTTCTTCGCAGCGTGAACAGTGGGTCTTCGGACCATGCTGAAGAGGCAATCGCGATGGCGACGAGGGCTAGGATCCACTTGGCGTTCCATGTTGCTCGCAGAACAGTACGCCAGTGCATGGCAATGAAACCAAAGGCAACTGCATGAAGAGCAGCCTGAAGTGCGAGCTCAGTGACATTTCCCTCGACACGTACCGCACGATCGTGAATGCCAAAAACGAAGGGCAACACCGCACCGGTCATATAGAAGAGCATGGCGACGCTGAATACCTTCTCGATTTGTTTAAGCATATAAAGGGGTGCGAACGGTTCGATTTATCAAAGGGACTTCCCCACAGCGAAGGTCGCCCGCGAAGGCCGGGCTTCTTGCCCAAGCGAAACGTGGCGGCTTCCGGAACACTCCTCACGCCTTCTCAAAACCATGGCGCAGTCATCGAGCAAACCGGATTGCCACTTGCCAAAACTGATGGCCTGCGCGACCGAGTTCAGGACACGAAATGCCACGTCGGCAAGCCGGAAGCGACTCCTGAACCATCGCGGCACCGGGCCTTCTTCCAGTTTGCAGACAGCGATGGAAAAGCCGTTGTCTTCTGCAAGCCGCGATATTCTATCAGGCTGAATCGCCAGGCGAAGGCACGTGGGGAAATGGCGCCACTTGTCACCCATGAACTGGTAAAAGAGTCTGTGAAACCAGAATGGTGTAATCTTTGTCACGATGCCCTTAAAGGAGAAAACGTTTGGAATACCGAGAATTAACAGCCCTCCGGGTTTTACAGAGGCAAACAGATTGAGCAGCGCATCCTTGGGTCTTGGCAGGTGTTCCAGGACCATCCAGCACACCGCAACATCAAATTCCTCTTTAGGGAGTGGGTAATCTTGAACGTCCCCAAGGATCTTCTCGTGTAGGGCGGAGTTCTGCTCCAGTTGCTGCCGGGAAATGTCAATGCCCACGGCGTGTACCTCGGCCTTGAACTTGAAATGACTGGCCGAACCACAGCCGGCCTCGAGCAAGTTGATGCTGCTCTTACCCTGCAAGAGGGAATTGGCCATTTCACCAATGAATTCGATTATATCGGGCATAGGTTCTCCTGGACGCAGCGAGATTGCTGGCTTGCCAAAAGTGAGTCGGGTCCGGAATCAATTTGCATCTCTCTTATCAAAACCGTCATGCAGGTCGCCACGAGTTTTCACGTCCCAGAAAATCCCACAAGTCAATAAGCAGGACTTTCCAATTTGTCTTCCAGGTCACCCGCCTCCACAAACCCGGTCGGAATTGTGGACCGGCGGCGCAAGAGAGTCACAGTGAACAGAAGGCTCAAGGCCAGCAGTCCGTCACTGGCGATGCTTGACGCTGCAGCACCTCGCCACCCATATGCGGGGATAATCCACAAATTGATGAGGACATTGAACGCCGCGACGCCGATCTGGATGAGCGATCGAGTTCCCTGGTGACCTGCGCCGGTAAGCGCATCGGCAGTGAAAAAGTGCAGTGTTTTCAATACCGGCAACAAGGCGAGCCAGCGCAGGGCTTCCGTAATGTCGGCGTATTGGCGCCCGAGAATGTGCGGCGCCAGGGGGGCGCCGATCATAATCGCTGCAAATGCAAATAGCGAATAGGGCAGGATTTTGATCAGCATCCGCTTCCCATATTGCATGCTTGCCTGAAGGCCGCCAGCGCCGCTTCGAAAAAATCCGGGGAGAGTCGCACTCAAGAGGGCTCGCACCGGGATAAACGCAACGTCAATGAGGCGATAGGCCGCAGCGTAGACACCCGCTGCCTCGAGGGTTGCAAGCCTTGCTACCATGGTTTTGTCGATATCGTTATAGATTGTCCCAGCAGACTGGCCGACCGAAAAACAGCAGCCCTCGACGCCTTCTCGCCGGATGCGATGCAGTGCAATCTTGGGTTTTCCAAGGCTGAACGTGACCCAGGCAACGGCAATCAGCGCCGCCAGGATTGATCCTGCCAGGTAGACCGCTGACCAGGCCATAATACCGGGATGAGATACTGCGAGGGCCAAACCGGCAATACCCAAGAGGCGGGTCAGGCTTACCAGGACGTTCAACTTGGCGTTTCCCGAGAGGCGGTCGACACTTTGAAAAGCCCAGGCCCCCATGTCCAGGAGTTTCGCGAAGATGAGGTCGGAAACGCTGAGGAGGGCGATCACCAGCATCGGAATAGAGCGAGGGAGGACCAACCGGCAGACTGACATGGCGAGGAAGGCGAGCACGCTCCCGGAAACGAGCGTCATCATCAGGCCATTGCCCCAGTACTCCGAAAACTGGCGTCTGTCCCGTGACACGTTCTTGACGAGCAAGGGGCCGCATCCCAGGCCGACAAATGGCGAGATCACCCCAATGAGGGCCGTGGCGGCTACGAACCCACCATACTGCCCCGGACCCAGGCAACGCGCGATGATGATGAAGTAAGCGGCCTGAATGAACAGGCGGGTCCCAGACCCACCCAGCGACCAAAGGGCGTTCCGGGCCAGAGGGTGGATCAGCTTGGCTTCCAGAGCGTTCCGGAAGGAGGCCCACGACATCGTGATGGACGGCATACTCAGAATGCTTTCTACTAAATACACTGAAACCGCAGCAGTGAGGGTGGCCAGCTTTGCACGCAATGTGTCGCGAAGGTCGAAAAGTGTCTCAGAATGATACGAGCCCCTAAGGTCAAAGCCCTAACAATCCCTCCCCGGGCACGGGGAAGTATCCGGCGCTGCAAACCTGACCGACAGCCACCTTTGGTGGCGGTTAGGGGTAACCGTCTCGCTGACTATTGCCCCGTGCCTGCGAGCACTATGCCCACGGTTTTGCAAAGTATTCTGCAATCGAGTCCAAGGCTCCAGTTATTTACATATTCCTTGTCAAGGCTGATATAGCTGTCGAAGGACGGGTCCAGGCGCGCCGCGACCTGCCACAATCCCGTAATCCCTGGAGTTACATCCAGGCGGCAAAGATGTTCAAGATCATAGTGGGCATATTCACTACACGGTGCAGGGCGCGGCCCAACCAGGCTCATCTCGCCTTTCAAGACGTTCCAAAATTGAGGAACCTCATCGATGCTGAACTTGCGAAGGTAACGACCGGCACGGGTAATGCGAGGGTCATTGGTGATCTTGAACAGGATTTTGTCTCGTTCGTTCAGGTGGCCGAGGGCCGCTTGTAATCCGTCCGCGTTTTCGGCCATGGTGCGGAACTTATGACAAGAGAAAGCCTTGCCTTTCTTCCCCACCCGCAACGAGGAATAGAAAACAGGGCCTTTTGAGTCTATCTTGACGATCAAGGCAACAACCACAAAAAGGGGTGACAAGAAAACCAGAGCGAGTGCCGAAGCTGCAATATCCACCAAACGCTTCAGGACGCGTGCCACTGGTGGAAGCGGGCTCTGGTTGATGGTCAAAGTGGGAAAGTACCCGATGTATTCCACGGGTTGCTCCATGGCCAAGCCGTCGTAGAGGTCGGGAATGACCCTGACTTGCACTTTGGCAATGCGCGCAAAGCGCGCGATTTCTTTGACCAAGTGGCGGTCTTGAGGAAGACTGATGAAGATCTCATCAATGAAGTGGGCGCGGGCCAGGGAGGGCAATTGATCGACTGTCCCCAAAAGGTCAACATTTGGTTTGTCCGTGGGTCGCGGGCCCCGTCGCCGATCCAGGAAGCCCTTCACAACATAGCCCAGTTCGGGGTTGCGCTCCAGATGTGCTTGCAGAAGACGCCCGGCTCGCCCTGGGCCAACGATCAATACATTCCGCGCTTCTGTTGGCCCCAACAGTGCCTGACGATGAATGAGCCTGTGCCAGACGGACAACACAATCCAGGTGAGACTGACTGTCAGGATGAAGGTTGCTTTGGAGGCGGGCTTGATACGCCCAAAGTGGAAACAGAACCCAGCGACAACTGCGGCGGATGCCACCGACTTGGCCAATAACTTGAGATCTTCTCGGGTTCTTCTTTTCCACGGGAAATCGTACAACCTGAGTACGTGTGCAAACAAGACGACCAAGACCGAGAAGAGAAACAGGAACCCGAGTGATTCAGAGAGGAAGAACTCTGGGCTTGATCCGTTGTGAATGGTCCTGCTCCAGGCAGCCACGAGGCCGCACGCAGCTCCACCGCTGATCCAAACAAGAAGCAGATCAAAGAATAACTTGTGCATCGACCGCCGGTCTCGGGAACCCCCGGCGGGCGGTACGCCATTCTCATACAGCCCCTCAACACGCGATTCGTTTTCTGTTTCGTCAGTCCGCCCGTGAACGGGCAATGTTGATTCTCTTGTGATTTGCATGGACTTTGTAGGAAATTAGGTGGAGAAGCTTGCCCGCAGCCTGGCTCAGCCAGTTTGAAAGCCGCACGAACGAAGGCGCCGGAGATCCGCATCGATCTCGTGGCCGTGACTGTTACCGGAGTTGCAGGCTTCGGACTAGACTAGAAAGGAGAGGCAACCTGACCGATCACGAGGTCCCGCGGCTCGGTTCTTACAAGCAGGAATTTGGGGATAGAAGTTCTTCCCGCAGATCCAGGGCGGGTATTTCCGAACTGGGTTAGGGCTTCGCCTAAGCCACTTAGATAAGTGGCTTCGCCGGATAATAGACATTGCAGGGCACCTCCAGGCTAGTGCGTCGGAACAACGCGAACTTTCAAAGCACGCGCTTCTCCATTATCGAGAAATCTTTAATCGTGCCGTTAACGACAATCATTTCTGTTAAATACAACGAGACCGTAACGGTAGGTATCTCCAGCTTCTCACCCAAAGTGTCTCGTGGGCTGGAGAGTGTCTCAGGATGGTACAGTCAGTTGGTGCCGAAGAGAGGACTCGAACCTCCACGCCCTGACGGGCACTACACCCTGAATGTAGCGCGTCTGCCAATTCCGCCACTTCGGCACAGTTGCTATTCTGCGAGCTCTTATGGTGCCATCCGCCCAAAGTTATGTCAAGGCTGACGGAACAAGAGGGGGGCGAAACTGGCAAGGTTGCGTCGCCAGACCATCCAGGTGTGGGCGCCCGGCGTCTCGATATCGGTGTGCTGGATTCCCTTCGACTTGAGCCAGTCACGGAACTTGCGGTTGGTGTCGATGAGACGGTCGTCGGTGCCGCAAGCGATCCAAAGCAGTCGGAGTTGCGCGTTGGCTTTCGAGTCGAGCCCCGGAAAGTCCGCCTGGAAGTCCTGGCTAACTCCACCCGAGCTGAAAGCGCCAATCCAGGCGAAGTGGTCCAGAGTGTTCAATCCGGTCAAGAGAGACTCGGCCCCGCCCATTGAAAGTCCCGCCACAGCTCGGGACTTGCGGTCCTTGGAGACATGATAAGCCGCCTCGACCTGCGGAAGGACTTCCTTGAGCAGGGCGTCACGAAACTTCTGGAAGTTCCGTTGGCGGAGGCCGGCGTCGCGAAACGCCGCGAAGCCCTGGGTGACGATCTCCGGCGCCCCGTAGCCGAGAGGCATCACAACAATCATGGGCTTGGCCTTCCCCTGCGCAATCAGGTTGTCGAGGATCACGTGCGCGCGCCCGACCGCGGTCCAACCGCTCGCGTCGTCGCTGAAACCGTGCAGAAGGTAGAGTGTGGGGTAAGGCTTCTTCGCTTTGGGACTGTACGCGGGCGGAGTATAAACGTAAAAGTCTCGATCGTCGCCCACGATCCCCGACCTGTAGAAATGGTGGTGGATGATCCCGTGCGGAACGTCATTGACCTCCCACGGCAGAGAGGCTGGTCCGGGCACGTGGACAACACTCTGGGTGTTGAGCAGGTTGGGCTTCATCAGGTGGTTCGAGGGGTCGATCAAGCGGACGCCGTCGGCCTCAAACGAGTAACCGTAGAAGTCCGGCTCCAGCGGGTCAGTGGTGATACTCCAAACACCTTGCGCGTCTTTCTGCATGGGCACCGGCTCGGTTCCCTCGCGCGCAAGCAAGACCTCCTTGGCATTGGGAGCGCGGAAGCGGAACGTAACACTATGGTCAGCGTGTACCTCGGGAGAGATCAGCGGCGGCGGAGGCTGAGGCTGCTGAGGCGTCTGAGCCCATCCGAGAACCATCGACGCCGCGAGGAAAAGCAAGGGGCAAAGCAGTAGAGTGCGATTCATGGCTTTGGCGATCCTTTCAGGATTTGGACTTTCCACCAAAACCCCACTCTGGGGGTTCCTGATGCGGAATGAGTATACACCACTACCCGCTTGACTTCTGAGTGCCAATCTGGTGTATTTCGTCCCTTGCGCGGGGGTGGTCCGATCTTTTTGCCTCCCATACGCAAGCGTGGATTCCGATAGGCGAGGGGGAGAACTATGGAATACCTGGATCACAGCTGTATCGAGGGAATCCGTCCTGAGACGTTCCAGCAGCAGCAACCCTACCCCTGGATCAACATTCAAAAGACGCTGACTCCAGAAGGTTTCGAGCGTCTCCGTGCGACCCTACCGGACGTATCGTTATTCGAACGCCAGGTGGGCATCAAGCGTGCCTATGGGCAAGGCAGTCATGACCGTTATCTTCTGCATTACCAGCCGGGCCTGGGGCTGGCGGAACCCTGGAAGGACTTCGTCGCTGAGCTCTTCGGGGAAACCTACCTGTCCTTTCTCCACCGGATGTTTGGCCCCGAAGCCGGAAAGCGCTTTATTCTGACTCTGGAATGGTACTTTGCCTGGCAAGGTTGTGCGGTCTCGCCCCACTGCGACGCGCGGCGCAAGCTGGCTACACACATTTTCTATTTCAATACCGATGCAGATTGGGATGCAAGCTGGGGAGGGCATATCCTGATCCTGGACGATGGAGGTCGCTTCAAACCTCATTCGGCCCCGGCCTTCGATGACCTGCAAGTCGGCGCCGAAATCGACCCGCGGGGAAATGGCAGCCTGCTTTTCCAGCGCACGGACCATTCCTGGCACGGCGTGCGTCCGCTCCAGCCTCCGCCCGGCAACTTGCGGAAATTGTTCATCGTCACCATCAACGTGCCCACGTTCCAGGTGTGGTGGCGGCGCGTTCGCGGCAAAGATCCGGACGGTTATCCCTTCAAGCCAAACGGGGTGACCAGGAGAAACGATTCCATGTGATACCGAGTCAGCGCTCCTGTGCTCCCCTCTTTTCTGCGCTCTGTTCACTGCCGAGTGCCCACTTCCTCGTGCCCGCGCTGCTCCGCGTTGTCGCAATTCGAATGTAGGGCCGCCCCTTGGGGCGGCCTAAGCTTGGGCTAGTCCAGGCCCTACGCCGAAAACTCGGACGCTGCTTCGCGCCTCGCGTCTTCGCGTCTCGACCGTCTGAAGGTGTGAAAGAATCGCGCTGTAGCGGCGGTCTCTGACCGCCGCTGTCGTGTTTTCAAGTACATCGCGCTCAGAGAGCGCCGCTACAGCTCATACATCCGATTTTTTCACACCTTCTCTTGCTTGGGAATCGCCTTTCGATTACACTAAAAGCTCGGGGACGATCACCGAAAACCTAATGACGGCAGGATGTGATGAGAAAACACATCTCGAAAGCGAAGCTCAGCTTTCGAAGCGTCTAGCCCGCGTGACGAGGTGACTGAGATGAAAACCGTACGCTTGATTTTCGGCATATTCGCCGTCGTCGGCCTGGGACTGCTGATTGGCGGCGTTGTTTCCATCCAGCATACGCGGCGCTTTCTCGCGACCGCAGTCTCAGTGCCGGGTGTGGTGACGGAAAACGTCTGGCAGGAGGAGCGCTCGAACAACAGGACCACTTGGGCCTTCTATCCCCGCGTCCGCTTCCGCACCGCCGACGGCCAGGAGATCTCCTTCATCTCCAACGCCGGCTCCAATCCCCCATCGTACCGCGTCAATGAGCCGGTCACCATTCTCTACGATCCGCAGCAACCCTACCATGCCTACATCCAATCGTTCTCGGCGCTGTGGTTACTCCCCACCATCCTTTGCGGTCTGGGCGCCATTTTTTGTTCGTTCGGGTTGGTGGCCGTGGCATGGGCGGCCCTGAGCGCTCGTAAAAACGCCTGGCTGGAGCAGAACGGGCGCCGTATCCAGGCGGAGCTCACACGCGTGGAGCTGAACACTTCAGTTGAAGTCAACGGAGCGAATCCGTATCGCATCGTTTGCCAGTGGCTGGATCCGGCCACGAATCAGATGCATATTTTTAACAGTGCCAACATCTGGTTCGATCCCACCAATTTCATCCCCGGGAAGACGCTGGAAGTGTTGCTCGACCCCAATAATCCGCATCGTTACCTCGTTGAAACCTCCTTCCTGCCGAAGGTGGTGTGAGAAGTTGTCCCATGCGGCGCTGGGAACGTTCACAAGATTCCCTTACAATGGTCTTTATCACCTCGGGAGTGAGGAGGCGCCGTGGAAAGAGACTCGTGGCCGCGGATTGCCGTGCTGGGTGCGGGGGCAGTCGGTTGCTATTTCGGGGGGATGCTGGCGCGCGCGGGTGCGCCGGTTACCTTGATTGGCCGCCCCCCGCACGTCGAAGCCATTACCCGCCACGGCTTATTCTTTGACGGCCTGCATTTTCAACAGCCGATTCCGGTTTCGGCTTCTACCCAGGTCAGCGCTGCACGTGATGCGGAAATTGTGCTCCTTTGCGTGAAGACGCCGGACACGGAAGAGGCCGCGAAATCCCTCGCGCCGCATCTTGTGCCCAGCGCCGCCGTCATTAGTCTCCAAAACGGGGTGGACAACCTGGAGCGAATTCGCTCCGCAGCCCAAATCGACGCCTTCGTCGCCGTCGTCTATGTGGCCGCCGCCATGACCGCGCCGGGGCGAGTAAAGCATTCCGGCCGCGGCGATCTCATCCTCGGGGATCTCCCGGGGCGCGGCGAGGAAGATGGGAATCGCCAGTGCCAACTCGAGAGCATGGCTTCGCTCTTCGAGCGCGCCGGCGTTCCGTGTCGCGTCTCCCAGAATGTGGAGGGCGAACTCTGGACCAAGATGATTCTCAATTGCAGCTACAACGCAGTTTCAGCTCTGGGTCGCGCCCAGTACTACCGCGCTGCGGGTAATCGCTGGACGCGTGCGGTGATGATAAAGGTTATCGAAGAGGCCCTCGCCGTGGCGCACGCCGCCGGAGTTCGATTGCCGGATGTCGACATGGTCGAAAGCGTGTTGGCAATCTCGGAAACCATGGCCAACGCCACCTCTTCGACGGCTCAGGATCTCGCCCGTGGAAAGCGCACCGAGATCGATTCCCTGAACGGCTATCTGGTGCGGCGTGGCGCGGAGCTGGGCGTGGCCGCGCCCGTCAATCAGACTCTCCATGCCCTCGTCAAACTCCTCGAAGAATCTGTCTGAATAGAGCCCGCCGCGTGTCGTTCCGAGCATGTATAGCCCAAAATCGCTATGCGTGATGTCACAGACGGGGCGCAGGCTCGGCCCAGGCTGCGAGCGCTTGATTTTGAGGTGCCGGGCTTGTCTATCCCGATCAGAGGCACGGGGCCGAATTGCGGTTCGAGGCGCCACAAAAGGCGGTTTTTGGCCCCTTTTTTGGGTTTGATTTGGGTTCGTTTGCCCTCAAAAACCAGTTCGTTTTTAGCTCCTAAATTAGTTAACTCCTTTGTTTGCAATACATTCTTGGGTTCGTTCCCACTATTTAGTATCTTTTTTCGCTTTTCGATGCCTTTTCCCCCTTGCCGGGTCCCTTTCACCTTCCCTTGCCGCTGCCGCTTGCCGGCGCTCTCTTGCGACAACCCTTATAGGCTACCACAAGTCGATGGGCGTGTCAAGGGAAAAGTGGAGGAGGAGTTTCCTCATTTTTTTATCCGTGCCAAGCCAGGAACAGTTGCAAGGGCCAGGTATCAGGGGGTGGGGCGCAGGTGGGTGGGCGGCCTTGCGAGAGCACCTTGCGGATGCCCTCAGCGAGC
>Ga0326728_10004529_pt1 | contig 40874 bp, 38 predicted proteins | sample MB3enrmetagenome_FD_207602 | JGI IMG/M metagenome (GOLD analysis project Ga0326728, IMG submission 207602) | Lab enriched peat soil microbial communities from McLean, Ithaca, NY, United States - MB31MN | ecosystem: Environmental > Terrestrial > Soil > Wetlands > Peat | place: USA: New York... | reverse complement strand
CCCGGCCGACAGCGCGTACCGCAGCGTGCCGCTCTTGAAGAACAGCTCGCTCGACGAATTGACCAGGTCGGCGATGTTGGCGGCCTGCTCGCCGCGAATCATCAAGATCAGTTCGGATGGATCGGCGAGCCGCAATTCGGTCGCGACGTCGACCATCGCGTTGGCGATGATCTGCTCCTGCACGAGGCGTCGAGCTTCGGCGTGTCGATCGGTCATGGCGTCATCGATTCCTTGTCAGGGGCCAGGAACTTCTCTTTTCCTGAATCAAATGCACGATCTCGGCCACCGCTCGATAGAATTCAGGCGGAATCACGCTATCGATCGCGACCGCGTCGTAGAGCGCGCGCGCGAGCGGCTTGTCCTCGATGATCGGAATGAAATGTTGCTCCGCGATCTCGCGGATCTTGAGCGCGATGAGGTCCACGCCTTTGGCGAGCACCATCGGCGCGCCGCCCTCCTGACGGACGTATCGCATCGCGACCGCGTAATGGGTCGGATTGACGACCACCATCGTCGCTTTCGGCACCGCCGAGAGCATTCGCTTGCGCGAACGATCGAGCCGCAGCGAGCGCAGGCGCGCCTTCAACAAGCGATCGCCTTCGGTCTGCTTGAGCTCTTCCTTGAGTTCGTATCGGCTCATGCGCTGGTCGCGACGCCAATGAATGCGCGCCCAGGCGAGGTCGGCCGACGCGACGACGAGCGTGGCCGCCAGAACCGCCGCGACGATGTCGACGCAGAGGCTGAGAATGCGCTGGGGCAACTCGGCGACGTCGCGAAACATCGCCGTCGCCAGAACATATCTTTGCCCGGCGAGAATGGCTCCGACGACGACTCCGACGGCGCCGATTTTCAGCGCGCTCTTGAGGAATTCGGTCCAACCCTTGAGGCCGAACACGCGCGACAGGCCGGCGATGATCGAAATTCGCGACAGATCGGGGATGATCCGGTCGGGCACGATGCGCGGAGGATTTTGCGCGATCGAGGCGACGACGCCGAAGACCATCAGCAACACCAGCGTCGGCATGAGAAAATCGGCCGCCGCCAACGCCATGACTTCGCCGAGCGCGACCACGTCGCTGGCGCGCTCGAGCCTCCAACCCGCGGGGTCGTCGAGGAAGTGAACCAGGGTCCCGACGAATCGCTCCGTGCGCGCGGGCAACACGAACACCATGACGATCAGGATCGCGGCCAGCGAAGCAAGGAGCGAGACTTCGCGAGAAACCGGCACGACGCCGCGCTCGACGGCGTCGTGCAGTTTCTTTTCCGTCGCTTCCTCGGTCTTGCTGTCCGGGTCCTGATCGTCGCTCATGGCCGCGTCCGGCTGGGGTTACGCCGCCTCGGCGCCTTCGGGAGGGGTGATTTCGATTTCGTTCCTTTGCGCCATCTTGAGCACGAGATCGACGATCTTCTTGCGCGCCTTGGCGATTTCGCGCCGCGGCGGCGCGAAGGGGGTGGCGAGTTCGGCCTCGACGAGGCGGCGCGCGCGCGTGGCGATCGAGGAAAGCGCGACGTCGCGGAATTCGGCGTCGGTGCCGCGCAGCGCCAGCACGATGACGTCGGTCTCGAGCTTGTCGAACAGAAGGGCGCGCGCGCGTTGCGGCAAGCGCGGCAGATCGTCGAACGAGAACAGCATCTTCTGGACGATTTTCGCTTCCTTCGGCCGCGCCGCGGCAAGCGACTGCATGACGTCGCGAGCTTCCAGAGGTTCGAGGTTGTTGATGATGTCGGCGATGCGGGTGTGATTATCGAGCCCCGATGCGCGCGCCATCAGGGACGGCAGCTCCTTGCGCACCGCCTCTTCGATGACGCGTTGCGCCTCCTCGGTGATCGAGGGTCGCGTAATCATCGCGCACAGAACCTCGTTGCGCGTTTCACGCGGCAAGTTCGAGACGATCTGCGCCGCAAGGGCCGGGTTCAATCGTGAAAGAACGTAGGTCGCCGTCAGAGGGCGTTCGTTCGCCACGTACGCCGCGAGCACGGCTTCGGGAACGGCGCCGAGGGCCGTCCAGATATTCCTCTCGCCGGCGGCCACGACGTCCGACATGATGTCGGCGAGCTGGTCGGGCGGCACCGCGTCGCTCAACATTTCCCGCGCCTGTCCGATGTCGCCCAGAAGGTTGGCGCCGACCGAGAACTCCGAGGTGAATTGCTCGACCATCGATTCGAGCGCCGACATCGGCACGTGGCCGAGCTGCGCCGCCGCGCGCGTGACCTCCCGTAATTCTCTCGGATCCAGATGCTTCAGCAAGCGCGTCGCGGGCGGCTTGCCCATCGCCAGCAGGATCGCGGCGGCCTTCTGAGCGCCGTCGTATATGCGCTTTTCGGCCGGCGAGTCGGCGTCCGGATAGGCGTCCATCGGGCTCGGCCCGGTCAAGCGGCGCGATCGTCGCGCGAAGTGGCGACGATCTCGATCAGAGAGACGCCGTACCGAGCGCTGTCTTCCTCGACCACCACCACTTCGCCGCGCGCGATCACCCTGCCGTTCACCACGACGTTGACGGCGTCGCCGACTTTCTGATCGAGCGAAATGACCGCCCCGCGTCCGAGCTTCATCAGGCTGGCGACGGGCATCGTCGTCGACCCGAGCACGACCTGCACGTTGACCGGAATCGACAGGATCGCGTCAAATTTGGGCGGGCTCGACGCCGACGCGCCGGGCGCGGCGTCCGATTCTCGCGGCGCGCTCTGCGGTTCAAGATTTTCGTCCATGACCCAAACTTTCTTTCCTCGGTTGCTCCTCGCGCTCGCCGGCGCGAGCCGGTTAACGGACGGCCGCCGCCTCGAGGGAATCGTCTTCCTGCTCGATCGGCTCCTCGATTTCCAGGGAGTAACGGCCCTCGCCGCGGCCGAGTTTGCACCAGAACATTTCGCGCCCGGCGCATTGCAGCCGAACCCGACCCATGCCGGCGCCGTGCAAGGCGAGCACCTGCCCGACGGCAAGATCGGCGACGTCGCCCAGCGTCATTTCCAAGTCGTCGAGCACCGCCGTGACGGCGACCCGCGCTTTGGTCACGCCGACTTTCAGTTGCCGGGTCCAGCCCGGGTCGGACGTCGACGATTGGCTGCCTGGATCGAAGGAGAGATTCTTGCGTATCGGCAAGAGCAGCGTCTGCGGCAAGAGAACGACGAGGGCGGTGGGGCCGGCCGGCGTGTCGATCGTCAATCTCGCCGCGACCGCCTGCATGTCGCGGCGTCCAAGAGCGTAGACGTCGAGGAGCGTTTGCAAACGTTCGAACGTCAATTCGAGGCTCGCAATTTCGGCGAATGCTCTGTCCAGAGCCTTCCCCAAAGACCGCGCCAGCTCGGCGACGAGGTTGGTCTCGATGCCGGTGAGCGGACGATTCGGCCGCGCCTCCCTCACCGCTTCGCGATCCGCTGCGGCCTCGCCGCCGAACACCGCGTCGACGAGCGTGTCGACGATGCGAGCATCGAAAATCAGCAGCAAGCGCGCGTCAAGTTGCGCGCTACGCAGCACGGCCGCGGTCACGCCCTCGCAATCGCCGAGGAATTCGAATAGGTTCGTCAGCTTCGTCTCGTTGATGGTTCCGAGCGAATGCCCCTTGCAGAGGGACGCCAGCGCTTCTGGAACGTTCAAGGCGAATTGCCCGAGGGCGAACACGAGTCCGGGCATGCGCTCGATCGAAAGACCGGGATGATCGGGCTGCGGACTTTGCAGCCAGGACGCCGTCGCCGCGCCGTCGTTTTCTTCGATCGCCATGGGTCAGGCCGCCTCCTTGATCGCCTCGGCGGCCGCGGGGAGCGTGGGGCCAGCGATGGTTTCGTTCTCGACGGTGTCGATCGTCGGGCGTTCCTTCGAGGGAATGGTCTTGCGCCCGAATTCCACCGCCACTTGCGGCATGGCGCCGTTCATGAACGCCAGCAGGCTCTGCTTGACCAGCGTGAACAGGCGCAGCTGCCTTTGGCGCACCGCCCGGATTTTCAACGCGATCGGGCCGACGACGGCGTAGGAGAGAAAAATGCCGGTGAAGGTCCCCACCAGCGCGGCGCCGATCAGCCCGCCGACAATTTCCGGCGATTGGTCGAGGGCGCCCATCGCATGGATGATGCCGAGCACGGCCGCGATGATGCCCAGCGCGGGAAGGCCGTCCGCGCTCGCCTGGAGCGCGTGAACCGGCTTGTACCGGTCATGGGCGAGGGTGTCGATCTCCTCGTCCATCAGGGCTTCGATTTCATGAGTCTTGGCGTGGCCGATGGTGATCAGCCGGCCGTAGTCGCAAATGAAGGTGAGAAGATCGCGATTGGCGAGCAGCCGCGGAAATCCTTTGAAGATTGGCGACTCCGCGGGATTGTCGAAATGCCCTTCGACCTCGACGCGGGACTTGCCGCGCAATTCGCGCATCAGCGCATGCATCGCGCTCAGGACGTCGAGGAAGTCGCGCGGCTTGGGCACGGCGTCGGTCACCGCCTCCACGATCGCCTTGCCGCAATCCTTGATCGTCGCCAACGGGTTGGCGACGATGAAAATGCCGAACGCGGTGCCGGCGATGATGAGGAACTCGAACGGCTGAACCAGCACCTCGAGATGGCCGCCGAGCGCCCCGTATCCGCCCAGGATGCTGCCTACGGCGATCATCAATCCGATGATGAAATTCAACGCGGTCTCCCCTCTCCCTTGATCGTCGACCGTGCAGCCGCAAACTTACGCCAGGCTGTTTTCGCCAGGTCAGCCTCATGCAAGGCACCGGGCCGATCTTCATCGCCGGGTCGGCCGCGATGCGGCGCGCGCCGGTTGCGGGTGTTTAGGTATGCAGAATGGTCTTTACGTTTCCTTGTCGGCGCAGGTCGCTTTAGAACGACGATTGGAGACCATCGCCAACAATGTCGCGAACATGAACACGGTCGGTTATCGCGCCGAAGGCGTCTCGTTCGAGACCGAGGTCGCCAAGGCCGGCGACAACCGCATCGCCTATGTTTCCAGCGGATCGTCCTTCATCACCCGACAGACCGGCGCCTCGATCAAGACGGGCAATCCGCTCGACCTCGCCATCCAGGGCTCGGGCTGGTTCGCGATCAACACCGCCGACGGGACGGCGTATACGCGCGACGGCCGCATGCGCCTTTCCGACACCGGCGCCCTCGAGACTCTGAGCGGCAACGCCGTTCTCGACGCCGGTGGAGCGCCGATCCTGCTCAGTCCGACGGCCGGCCCGCCGACGATTTCAGGCGACGGCATGATCGCTCAAGACGGCAAGCAAGTCGGCGCGATCGGTCTCTTCGCGATCGACGACGACGCCAAGCTGACGCGCGCCGAGAATTCCGGCGTCGTTCCCGACAAGCCGGCGACGCCGATTCTCGACTTCACGCAAAACGGCGTCAATCAAGGGTTCGTCGAAGGCGCCAACGTCAATCCGATCCAGGAGATGACGAAGCTGATCGAGGTGACGCGGGAGTTCGACGGCGTCACGCAGCAAGTGACGCAAACCGAATCGTCGCTGCAAGAGGCGATCAAGACGCTCGGCTCTTCCAGTTAGGCGGCGTCGTGCGACCGAAATTGACATTGGGCTTGGCGCATGAGCGGGGATAGCGAACCTTCCGGCCGGCGCCCCGACGCGCTCGATCGGCTCGAGAGCAAGTTGGCGTGGGGCGCCAAGGCCCTGCCGCGAACCCGCGTCGGCGGCGTCGTGACGGAAATCGCGATGTCGCACTATCGGGTGGCCGGCCTGTCGCAATTTCTCAGACTCGGAGAATGCGTGAGCGTCGACGTGGGCGATCGCGTCCAACTGGGCGAGGTGGTCAGGATCGAGGACGCCGCCGTCACGTTGAAACCGTTCGATGCGCGCTGCGACGCGGCGATCGGCGCGCGCGCCTACCGCGCCCAGACTCTTTCGCTTACGCCGCATCCCGAATGGAAAGGCCGGGTGATCGACGCGCTCGGGCGCCCGATCGACGGCGTCGGCGAACTCAAGCTGGGAGAGCGTGCGATGCCGCTCGACGGCGAGCCGCCGCCCGCCTTGCAGCGCTCGCGCGTCAAAAAGCCGATCAAGTCGGGAATTCGCGTCATCGACTTCTTCACGCCGCTTTGCGCCGGCCAGCGCATTGGCGTTTTCTCCGGTTCGGGGATCGGCAAGTCGACGCTGCTCTCGATGCTCGCGCGCGCGCCCGATTTCGATACGGTGGTGATCGCGTTGGTGGGCGAGCGAGGTCGAGAAGTGCGGGAATTCCTCGACGACACCCTCGCCGCGAACCGCCAGTCCGCGATCGCCGTCGTCTCCACCGGCGACGAGAGCCCGATGATGCGGCGCTTGGCGCCCAGAACCGCGATGGCCGTCGCCGAATATTTCCGCGATGGCGGCGACTCGGTGCTGCTGGTCGTCGATTCGGTGACGCGCTTCGCCCATGCGGCCAGGGACGTGGCGTTGGCCGCCGGCGAGCCGGCGGTCGCGCGCGGCTACGCGCCGAGCGTGTTCAGCGACCTGCCGCGATTGCTCGAGCGCGCCGGCCCCGGCGTCGAGGGCTCCGGGTCGATCACCGGCGTGTTCTCGGTCCTGGTCGACGGCGACGACCATAACGATCCCGTCGCCGACAGCATTCGCGGCACGCTCGACGGCCACATCGTGCTCGATCGCGCGATCGCCGATCAGGGGCGCTTTCCCGCGGTCAATATTCTCTCGTCGGTTTCGCGCCTCGCCAATCCCAGCTGGACGCCCGAGCAGCGCAAGCTGGTCGGGAAACTGCGCTCGTTGATCGCCCGCTACGAGGAAACGCGGGACCTTCGACTAATGGGCGGCTTCACGCCCGGCGCCGACCCGCTGCTCGATCAGGCGGTGAAGTCCGTGCCGCGCATTTATGAAGCGATGACCCAGACGCTGTCCTCGCCGCCTTGCCAGGATCCGTTCATCGAACTCGCCGCGGCTCTGCGCAACGACGCCAAGCCCGAAGAAGCGGCCGGTCAGCTTGCCCGCTGAGGCCGGCTAGGCCGCGCTTACGAAAGCAGATCGAATGAAATTGCTCGATTTTGTCGCCTCTCGCCACATCGCTCCGAGCGCGCCCGCGGCCGCTCGGCGCGGCATGGCGAGGCGGGTCGGCGATTTTGCGCTCGTCGGCGCCGGCGCGGCGATGGCGATCGGTTCGATCGTCTTCGCCGGCGACATGCTGCTCCAGGACAACCGCGCGCCCCGGATCAATGGCATGCAATATCTGGCGATTTTCGCCAAGCCGCGAGGATCGCCGCCCCCGGCGCTGGCCCAGTCGCCCCCTGCCGCGGCCAACCCCAGCGTCGCGGCCGGCGCTCTCGACATGGCGCCGACCGGGTCGACCGCGCGCGGCCCGGCCGTGGCCTCCGACATGGCGCCGACCGGCTCGATCGTCCGCGGCGCGGCCGACGCTCCCGACATGGCGCCGACCGGGTCGATCGCCCATGGCCCGGCCGGCGGATCGACTTCCGCCGGACCCTATCGCATCGTCGCGGTCGAGCCCGGCATGGCGTGGCTGAGCGACGGCTCGGAGATTCGGGCCGTCAAGCCCGGCGAAGTCGTGCCGAATCTCGGGCGCGTCGGCTCGATCGAGCGACGCGACGGGCGCTGGGCGCTGGTCGGCGAATCCGGCGCGACGCTGCTCACGACCGACAAGCCGGAAGCGACGGGCCTCGGCTATGCGGACGGGCCGTTCGCCCGGCGGATGATCTTCGGCGACGGCAAGTGACCTTGGCGATCCCCGCCGCCCATGGGGATCGAGCGACCGATCGTTACGGCGCGCGCCGGCCTCGCGCGAGCGCGCCTTGCGCGCGGTCGACGAGCATATTGGCGATCGCCACGCGTCGGTTGGCGAGTTCGCGCGGCACGTCGGGGCGACGATCCGGGTGGTTGTTCCACATGAATCGGCGCCGCGCCCGGTTGAGTTCGTCGTGCGTGAGCGCGCTCGACAGGCCGAGTTCCGCGGCGATCGAGTCGGGGTCGTCGCTCGGCGGTCTGGCGATGGCGGCCGCGGGCGCGGCCTCTTGCGGCTCCGCGATCCAATCGAGCGCTTGATTCCAACCCTCGGTCGGGCCGTATTGTCCCTTCGCGTCGGGCGCTATCGGCGGGGCGAAGGTCGCGAACGAATTCCCGAGAGCAGCGCCGACGGGTCCGAAACGCCGCTCCAGGTCGTCGGAACGCACGACCTCGTCCAAGATCTGGCTGAAGGTCGAGTCGTGGCGCAGCCTGGCGGACTCCGATCCGGCGAAGTCGTCTTTCACCCTTCGACCTCGCCTTCGCTCTCGCCGGCGACGTCGACCAGGACGCGATTCCTTCCGTTCGACTTGGCTTCGTAGAGCTTGGCGTCGGCGCGCCGGACCAGGTCCTCCGCGGACTCGGTCGCGTTCAATCTTGCGACGCCGAACGACGCCGTGACGGCGCCGATGCGCTCGCCGCTTGCGGCGACCGCCCACTGTTTGCTCTCGAGCTGCGTTCGTATCCGGCTGACTGTCGCGCTCGCGTCGGCGAGCCTCGTATCCGGAAACAGGACCGCAAACTCCTCGCCGCCGAACCGCGCGGCGATGTCCTGGCTCCTGATGGTCGTCACCAGCAGCTCGGCGAACAATTTGAGGACCATATCGCCGGCGACATGCCCGAATTTGTCGTTGATCTTCTTGAATTGATCGAGGTCCGCGAGCGCGATGCACAAGTCGCCGCCAAAATCGCGCGCCTTTGCGACTTCCTCCGCCAGCGCGTTGTCGAAGAAGCGACGATTGCCGAGCGCGGTCAACCCATCGCGATTGCCGAATTCCTCGGCTTTGGTGAGGCTCGAGCGCAGGCGGATGACCTGGAATCGTGACTGCTCGAGTTTTTCCGATAAGGCGTTCACCTTGTTTTGCATCGCGCGATTGTCGTTGATCAGGGTGAGGACGATCTCGTGGATCGTCTCGTACGAACCGCCTCGCGAAAGTTTGCGATCGGCGCCCGTCAAAGATTCGTGGAACTTGGCGCCGTCGGCGAGGTGATCGCGGATCAGCTTGAGAACATGGGCGAGCGTCGAATCGACGCTCTGTTCGAAATCGCGGCGCTTTATGGCGACCGCGTGAGCCTCGCTCTGATCGGACTGCGAGTTTGGCGCAGATGACGCTGCGCCGGCGGCCAAGCCGATCGCCCCGACGCCGATCAAGGCGAGCACGTAAGCTTCGGCGAGGGGATCGGTTCGCGCCTGCGCGGCGCTGAGCGCGCCGAGGACGATAAAGGCGAGGGCCCCGCCCACCTGAAGCGACCGCTTGGCATGGAAAGCGAAGCTCATTTCGCGCTCGTGACGAAACGGCGTCGAGCAGGCGGCCGGACGCGAAGCGAACCCGCGATTTTACGGAAGGCGAGCGCCGGCATGAGCACGCGATCTTTCGCCGTTGCGCCGCGGCGGCCATAATGGCTGCGATGGCGCATCGCCTGGCAATCGCGCGCGGGCGCGACTGAAAGCGTCCGATTCATTCGAACCGCGGGAAAGTGGCGCCAATCGATTACTTTTTCGTTATTCGCCATCTCGATGATATGCAGTTTTCGACTTCGCCGCCGGCGCCCAATCGCCGCGGCGTCCGGCGTCGTGGCGACGACGCGCAATGTTGCGGGCCGACCGGGCGTCGAAACGCTCGAGGCCGAGCTGCGCCGGGGCGCGCGCCTCACTTGCAGAATTCGCGCGCGTTCGCCGTCCATTGTCCCAATCCGCTGGCGACCATGTTTCCGATGACCGTGCAGACATAGGTCTTCTGGGCTCCGGGGTTGTCGGGGCCGGCGTTGTAACGCGCGACCGCCAGCGTCCAGCTGCCCTCTTGCGCCTTGAGCTCCTTCAAGTAATTGGCCGCGTATTCGACGTTGCGGACGGGATCGAACATTTCGCTGAGAGAATTGAAATGCGCGGCGTGCCAGCGGTGGTTGATCTGCATGCAGCCGACGTCGATGAGCTTGGCGCCGCGCGCGCGCTCGAACGCGAACCGCGCCAACGCCTCGCCCAGGCTCGCCGAATGAACCGCGCGTCCGTCGACGTTCATGTCGTAAGGATTGAGCGTCCCTCTCTGCCCCGTTTCGGTGAGGCCGACCGAATAGAGAATGTTCAGCGGTATGCCGTTCAGGCGAGCGGCTCGCGCCATCTCCTGTTCGCACGACTCGCTGGTCGCGCCGCACGTGAGGCCGGCGCTACACAACCAGATCGCCAAACCCGCGGCCAACCGGCGAGGGTTGCGCCGCGGCTTGACGGCTCCACCGATCCGCCGCGTCATCGCGGCGAGAGGGCTGTTGCTCATTGCCCTGAGAAGGTCGGTTCGGATCGCTTTGCCCATTCTCCTGACTTCCGGGTTGCTGATCTCGCGCATGGTCGCTGTCGGCGCCGGTCTGGTTGGTTGCGGTCGGCTTGGCGATCAGGATTTCGAGCGACTGAGCGCTCAATCCCAGCCGATCGACGATCGCGCTGCGCTCGTTCTCGATGGCCTTCAGTGTGCTCGGCTTGCCGACTTCCATCACGACCGACAGTTGGCCCTGCGCCATGCGCATCTTCACCGACACGGCGCCGAGATCGCCGGGCTCGAGGTCGATCTGGAGCTCTTTGACCGCTTGGGCGCTTCCGACGGCGATCGCGGGCGCCGACTCGGACGGAGCCGTCTGTGGCGTCAACGCGCTCGCTTCCGCGGCGAGGCGCGCGGCCAGCTGATCGCAGGCGATCGGAGCGACGCCGGTCATGACTGCATTGACCGCCGCATTGAGAACCCCAGGCGTAGCGTTGGGGACGATCGTGGCCGGCGCAGAGCCGGCGGACGGATCGGCAAGCGAGGCGCTCGGCGATCCATTATGGTCCGAAGTCGACCGCCGCTCGTCCGTCGTGTCGCTCGGCGTCGACGCCGCGGCGGTCGGGGCGGTCACAAGCGTGTCCGCCGTGGCGGATCGGACCGGAGCGGTCGCGATCGCGGCTGCGCCCGAGGTCGACCGCCGCTCGGCCGGCGTCGCGCTCGGCGTCGACGCCGCGGCGGCTTCGGCGGCGGCAAACGTCTCCGCCGTGGCGGACCGGACCGGAGCGGTCGCGGCCGCGGCGGCGCCGGAAGTCGATGGCTGCTCGGCCGGCGTTTCGCTCGGCGTCGGCGCCGCGGCGGCTTCGGCGGCGGCAAATGTTTCCACCATGGCGGACCGGACCGGAGCGGCCGCGGCCGCGGCGGCGCCGGAAGTCGATGGCTGCTCGGCCGGCGTTTCGCGCGGCGTCGACGCCGCGGCGGTCGCGGCGGCCGCAAGCGTGTTCCCCGTCGCGAACCGGACCGGAGCGGTCGCGGCCGCGGCGGCGTCCGAAGTCGACTGCCGTTCGGCCGGCGTTTCGCTCGGCGTCGGCGCCGCGGCGGCTTCGGCCGCGGCAAGCGTCTCCGCCGTGGCGGATTGAGTCGGAGCGGCCGCGGACGCGGCGGCGCCCGAAGTCGATGGCTGCTCGGCCGGCGTTTCGCGCGGCGTCGACGCCGCGGCGGCTTCGGCGGCGGCAAATGTTTCCGCCGTGGCGGACCGGACCGGAGCGGCCGCGGCCCCGGCGGCGCCCGAAGTCGATGGCTGCTCGGCCGGCGTTTCGCTCGGCGTCGACGCCGCGGCGATCGCGGCGGCGGCAATCGTCTCCCCCGTCGCGGACCGGGCCGGAGCGGTCGCAGTCGCGGCGGCGCCCGAAGTCGATGGCTGCTCGGCCGGCGTTTCGCGCGGCGTCGACGCCGCGGCGGCTTCGGCCGCGGCAAGCGTCTCCGCCGTGGCGGATTGAGCCGGAGCGGCCGCGGTCGCGGCGGCGCCCGAAGTCGATGGCTGCTCGGCCGGCGTTTCGCTCGGCGTCGGCGCCGCGGCGGCTTTGGCGGCGGCCAACGTCTCCGCCATGCGGGACCGGACCGAAGCGGCCGCGGTCGCGGCGGCGTCCGAAGTCGACTGCCGTTCGGCCGGCGTTTCGCTCGGCGTGGAGGCCGCGGCGGCTTTGGCGGCGGCAATCGTCTCCCCCGTCGCGGACTGGGCCGGAGCGGCCGCGGCCGCAGCCGCGCCGGAGGTCGGTCGCCGCTCGGCCGGCGTTTCGCTCGGCGTCGGCGCCGCGGCGGTCGCGGCGGCGGCAATCGTCTCCCCAGTCGCGGACCGGACCGGAGCGGTCGCGGCCGCGGCGGCGCCGGAGGTCCGTTGCCGCTCGGCCGGTGTTTCGCTCGGCGTCGGCGCCGCGGCCGTCGTCGCGGCGGCGTCCGAGGTCGACTGCCGTTCGGCCGGCGTTTCGTTCGGTGTGGACGCCGCGGCGGCTTCGGCCGCGGCAAGCGTCTCCGCCGTGGCGGATTGAGCCGGAGCGGCCGCGGTTGCGGCGGCGCCCGAAGTCGATGGCTGCGCGGCCGGCGTGTCGCTCGGCGTTGAGGCTGCCGCGGCGGTCGCGGCGGCGGCAAGCGCGCCCGCCGTGGCGGCCCGTGTCGGAGCGGCCGCGGCCGCGGCGGCGGCCGAAGTCGATGGCTGCGCGGACGGCGTCTCGCTCGGCGTCGGCGCTGGGGTGGCCGCGGCGGGCGTAAGCGTCTCCGCCGTGTCGGACCGGGCTGAAACGGCCGCGGCCGCGGCGGCGCCCGAAGTTGATTGCTTCGCGGCCGGCGTCTCGCTCGGCGTCGGCGCTGGGGCGGCCGCGGCGGCGGCAAGCGCGCCCGCTGTGGCGGACCGGGTCGGAGCGGCTGCGGTCGCGGCCGCGCCCGAAGTCGATGGCTGGTCGGCCGGCGTCTCGTTCGGCGTCGACGCCGCGGCGGTCACAAACGTCTCCGCCCAGGGGGATCGGACCGAAGCGGCCGCGGCCGCAGCCGCGCCGGACGTCGACGGCTGCGCGGCCGGCGTTTCGCTCGGCGTCGGCGGCGGGGCGATCGCGGCGGCGGCAAGCGCGCCCGCTGTGGCGGACGGGGCCGGAGCGGCTGCGGTCGCGGCCGCGCCCGAAGTCGATGGCTGCTCGGCCGGCGTCTCGTTCGGCGTCGACGCCGCGGCGGCTTCGGCGGCCGTAGGCTTCTCCGCCGTGGCGGACCGGACCGGACCGGCCGCGGCCGCGGCGGCGCCCGAAGTCGATGGCTGCGGGAGCGGCGTGTCGCTCGGCGTCGGCGCCGCGGCGGTCGCGGCGGGCGTAGGCGTCTCCGCCGTGGCGGATCGGGCTGGGACGGTCGTCGCCGCGGCGGAGCGCGCCTGCGAGCGCCAGATCGAATTCCTGGCGCCGCTTCCCGCGGCGCTGTCGACCCCGAGATAAGTGCGCGATTGCACCGCGGTGACGCCGAGAGAGGCGTCGCCGTTCGCCGCCGTTCGGATGGTCAGCGGTCGGTCGAGGACGCCCGCGCGCGCGAAGTCCGCCCCAGCCCCCTTTTCGACCGCCGGCGCAGGCGCCGCGGCGGCGGCGGCGCTCGGCTGATCGGCGCTCGCCGACGATCCTGCCGCCGCTATGGCGCGCCACGACACGCCGCCGGCGCTGCGAGGAACGAATTCACTGGGCGTCGCAGCGACGGGCGAAGCGATCGCGCCATAGAGGAGTCCGGCGAGCGTGAGGTTCGCGTCCGTCCCCTTTTCGGCGGTCGGCGCCGACGCCGCGGCGGCCGAATCGTCCGCCGGTTGATCGGCGCTCGCGCTCGCGCTGCGCCCCTCCAAGGCGCGCCACAGCGCGCCGCCGCCGGCCGGCGGCGCATTCGCCGCGGCCGAAGCCGACGCAGAGGCGTCTTGCGGCGCCGCGCTCTCCCCGCCAGCCTCCGGCGAAACGAGTCGACCGGGCATCGTGGCCGCGGGTGGAGCGAGCGCGCCATAGAGCAGCCTCGCGAGGCCCGCCAGTCCCGCATCGATCGAACGCGATTCGTACGATTGTTGCGTGTTTTCGCTCGGCGAAACTTGCTCTTGCGGGCTCGCGGCCGCCGGGGTCGCCGCGGGGTCCCCGATCGGTTGAAAGTCTTCGGCGGCGAGCGCGTTCACGATCGCGGCGAACTGCGGACCGCCGGCCGATTTGCCGCCGAGGTCGCGGGGGAGTTCGGCGTGCGGCGGCGCGCCGCCGATAGAAGCGTTCAGCGCCGAGAGGCTCATGGGCTTCCTTTCTCGGCGACGCCCGCCAGGGCGGCGGTGCGGCTGATCGCCGCCTCCGCCAGGGCGATCGTCGCCGCCGCCTCGTCGGCGCCGCCTTGCGGCGTCGGCGGCTCCGGCGAGGCTTGCTCGCGTTGCGAGCCGATTTCGCCCAGCGGTTGACGCAGATACGCGGCGACGCCGCGAACAGCCGCCAACAGCGTCTGGTCGCCTTTGTCCAATTTCGACTGCGCGACGCTTTGCAATTCGGCGACGCCGTCGTCGTATTCGGAAGTGAGGATTCGCGCCGCCGCTTGGTACAGCCTGCCGCGCGCCTCGTCCGCGCTGTCGCCCGGCGTATCGCGCAGCGCTTCGTCCGAGGCGGCGCCGGCGACGGCGAACTTGCCGTTCAGCGCCTCCGCCCGCGCGATCGTCAACAAGAAGTCGCGCCGCAAATCGGGCGCCAGCCAGGAAAGAAAGACGTCAAGCTTCTCGAAACTCGGCAGATTTTCGGTCAGGCCCGCCTGCACGAGGGCGCTCGCCAAGCCGTGCAGAAAATCCTCGGCGTAGACGGAGCGTCCGAAGCGGGTCGCGTATTGCCGGGAAAGCGAAGCGACGCGATCGATGTCGCGCTGGTCGGCGACGAGCAAAGTCTCGCGTCTCAATGCGGCTTCCTCGACCAGACAGCCAGGGGCCAACAAACGCGCGAGATCGAGCAGGGCGATCGCCTTTTTCGCATCCCGCGAAGTCTGGAGAACGGACTGGGCGAAGGCGACTTGGCCGGCCAGCCTCAGATCGAGCTTGCGAGGATCGATGCCGCCCAGAAGCGACTCCGCCTCGGCTTCGTTGCCCGCGATATAGGCGACCGCGCCGCGCATGAACGGCGCTTCGCTCTCGGGCGCGACGCCGCTCTGCAGCAGTTGCACGACCTCGCGAGGCTGACCGCCGCTGAGCAAGTAAACGACTGCGGCGTTGGTCTCGCGCTTGGACCGCCAGACCTCCGGCTTGGCGGCCGCGATCGCCGCGCCGATCGCGTTCAAACGGTCGGCTTGCGCCGCGTAGGCCGATTTGTCGCCGGCGGCGATTCGCGCCTGCAGCGCTTGCAGGTCGGCCGCCATCGCCGAAATCGTTTGCGCGTTGGTCGGCGCCGATGCGCCGACCGCCGGCGCGGCAGGCGATTGCGCGCTCGCCGGCGCCGATGCGCCCGCCGCCAGCGTCAGCAAGAAAATCGCGTCGACGAGCCGCCGGGCCTTCATGGTTTGGGCGCCTGCAACAGGATTTCGATGCGTCGATTCTCGGCGGCGAAAGGATGACTCGGATCCCTCAGGCGGCGGTCGGCGTAGCCTTCGATGCGCTCGAAGCGGCTCTCCGGAAGGCCGGCTCGCGTGAGCATGTAATAGGCCACCTGGGCGCGCGCCGAAGAAAGCCGCCAGTTGTCGTAGGTCGCCGACCTGTAGGGATGAGCGTCGGTGTGTCCGCGCACCACGATCATGCCCGGGCGGTCCTTCAGGCTTTGGGCGATCGCGTCCATCGCCCGCACCACCTGGGGCTGAGGCACCGCCGAGGCGATCGGAAACATGGCGAAGTTCAGGTTGTCGGTCAGGCTGACGAGCAACCCCTCGTCGGTCGCTTTCACGTCGATGGCGGGGCCGAGCTGCGGCTTGCCGAGCGCGCCGAGCTGCAGCTCCACCTCCTTCTGCAAGCGCGCGGCCGTCGTCGGCGTAGGCGGCTGCGCCTGGGGCGCGGTCGGGCCGCTCGAAGGCGGGGCGGCCATGACGGGTTGGGCGTTCTGGCTCGGCGGCGGCGGCGGTTTGGCCGCCCCCGCGTTGGGCGCCTCCGTCGCCACTTCGCGTCCGATCGGCCTGAACGGGTCGCGAAACGCGTCGGGGTCCGCCGATCCCGTCTCGCTCGTGGTTTTCACGCTTTCGCTCTGAGCGATGGCGCGCAGGTTCGGCGACGATGGGCCGGCGATGGCGTCCAGACTTTGATAGGGGTCGGCGAACAGAACGCCTTCCGCCATTGCGGGCTTCGGGTTCGCCGGGTCCGCCGCTTCGGCCGCGGCGCCGCTTCCCTGGCGCGCCGACTTGTCGGCGCCCCTGTTCTCCGGGCCGTCGCCGCTCTTGACCGCGTCCGCCTCGTCGTCGTTCGTCTTCTTGCTGTCCTCCCGCCCTGCGGCGCCGGACGCGCCCGGTTTCTTGACGTCCGAAACGTCGACGGTCGTCACCTTGGCGTCGTCGCCGTGGATGCTCTTGGGCGTCTTCGCGGATTCCTCCAGCTTCACCGGATTGAAATATCGCGCGATAATGGTCTTGGTGTTCTTGTCGGTGGCGTTGATGATCCAGAGCACGAGGAAGAACGCCATCATCGCCGTCATGAAATCGGCGAACGCGATCTTCCAGGCGCCGCCGTGGAACTCGTCCTCTTGGTTCGCGCGGCGCTTGAAGATGATGATGTCCGGATGAGGCTGATCGTCCACGGCGGCGCCTCAGAGGACGAGCGAAGCGATGAGGTCGGCCCACGGCTGCAACTGCGACCCGATCATCGTGTGCCGCGCCTCGATCGTCGCTTCGACGCCGTCTTCGGCGACGAACTCGACGTCGACGGCAAGCGAGGAAACGCGATCGCGCAAGAGCCCAAGCAGACGTTCCGGGCCGCGGATCTTGATCAGGCCCGGCGATCCGCCGGCGCGAAGACGCGCGATATGAGCGCACAATTCGTCGACGACCTGTTTCGACAGCTCGCTGGCGAGCAAGGGCGCGAGAATGCGCGCCACGGTCGCGGCGACTCGCTGTTCGATCTCTTCGAGCCCGGTTGCGATCGTCTCGGCGAGCCCGGCGTATTCGTTCATTTGAAAGTCGAGCCGCTCCACCAGCTCCCGTTCCATTCGGCTGGCCTGCTCTCGCGCCTGCGCTTCGGCGTCCTCGGCGCGCGCGGCGGCGGCGCCCTCGCGCAGGCCGCGATCGTACGCTTCGGCGATCCGCGCCTCGACATCGGGCGCGGGCGGCGTCTCGCGCGAGCGCGACAGCGCGCCTTCGCGGCTCGAGGATCGCCGGTCCGAAGCGGCGCGCTCGTGGCCCTCCTCGAGCGTTCGCAAGCGGGCGGCGATCGCCGCCTCTCGCAGCACCCGGCTGAAGGCGAGCTGACCGCGCGGCTCAGGATCCTGAGCGGCCCCGACGGCGCGCGGCCTGAACGGCGAGGTTTCCCGGCGCGGCGACTGCCCGTCGGCTTGCGCCACCCGCCCGATATGATCCAGGTACTGCGAAATCGGCACCGGTTTCATGTGTTCGCTCCCTGGCGGATCCACTGTCTCAAGATCGCCGCGGCGACTTGTTCGTCAAACTCGACCAACTTCTGGAGATGACGTTGCGGGCTCTTGTCCTTGCGCGCGAGCAAGGATTCGAGGAATTCGTCGCGCTGGTCCGTCGCCTCGATCAAGAAATTCTGATCGGACGCGCCCGCGCCGCCGAGCGCGGCGAGCGGGGCCGGCAACTCGCTGAGCGCCGGCGCTTGGGCTTCTTGCGACGCCCCGGACGGCAAGGCGAGAAGCGCCTTCGTCGCCGGCCTGAGACCGAACCAGAGCAGCAACGACGCGGCCAGGATAATCGCACCGGCGCTGACGAAGGAGCCGGATTGGCGAACCAGCAGCTCCAGGAAAGACGGCGGCTCGACCGGCGCGAGGTCGCGCCCGGCGTCGGCGAAATCGACGACGGCGATCTTGACCGTGTCGCCCCGCTCCTTGCGCAGCCCCGCCGCCGTCCCGACGAGTTGTTCGATTTCCTTGATCTGCTTGTCCATGGCGTCGGGCGCCGCCTTGTCGCCGAGCGAGGCGGCGAGCGCCGCACGGTTGACCAGAACCGCCACCGATAGCCCTTCGATGACGAAGCCGGCGCTCGTCGTCGCGATCGACTTCGAGGAGATCTCGTAGTTCGTCAGCTCCTCTTTCTTGTCGGTGGCGTCGTTCGACTGCTTGGTTTCGGTCGCCGTCGCTTTCTCCTTGGGCAGATTCGCTTCGACCCCGGCGGGCGCCTGACCGGCGGCGTTCTGGGAATTCTGACGCTCCTTGACCACCCGCGTCGAGCGCTCGGCGCGCGAGTCGGGGTTGTAGATCGTCTCGTTCGTTTGCGTCTTGTCGGCGTTGAGCCGCGCCGCGACGCTGACCTGGAAATTGTGCAGGCTCAGGTACGGCGCCAGCGTCGCGATGATCTTTTCGCGGATCTCCTGCGTGACGTCCTTTTCCAACCCGAGCAGGTTGTCGGGCGACTTTTCGATCGAATCGGGACCGCTGGCGAGCAGCCGACCGTCGACGTTGAGCACCGTCACTTCGTCGCTCTTCATGTTGGGGATCGCGGCCGCCACGAGATGGCGGATCGCCTGGCCGACCATGCGGTCGTCGCCGCCGTCGGTGCGAATGATCACCGACGCGGACGGGGGCTGACGCTCGCGACGGAACGAGCCCTCGTCGCTCATGACGATATGGACGCGCGCGGCCTTGACGCCGTGCATCATCTGGATCGTGCGCGCCAATTCGCCTTCCATCGCACGCACGCGCGTGACCTCTTGCATGAATGAGGTCAGACCGAGCGAGCCGAGCTTGTCGTAGAGTTCGTTGCCGACGCTGCCGCTGTGCGGCAGCCCTTTCTCCGCCAAGGTCATGCGCGCGAACGCCGCCTGGCCGGCCGGAACCATGACGGTCGCGCCGTCGGCCGAAACGTCGAAGGCGATCCCCGCTTCCTTCAGCGTCGACCCGATGCCGACCACGTCGTCCCGATCCAGCCCGGAATAGAGCGTCTCCATGGTCGGCCGGCTCAGATAGTAGCCGCTGAACCCGGTCGCCGCGAACACGGTCAACCCGATCACGGCGAGCGCCGTCAGGCGCTTTGCGCCGAGCGCAAGCAGATTCGCCCAAAGTCGCTCGGCTTGCGCCAATGCGTTGTTCATTTCACCAGCGCCCGCGCCCCATTGAACAAACCCGCGGCGGGCCCCCGGTTCCACCTTCGCGGGAGCCGCCCTGTTGCGTCGCGCCAGTGTTTACGCCGGAGCTTGCGTGGACATTGCGTTCGCGCGCCGTCGGGTTCGCTTGGCGCGCCTCGGGAGAAACGGCGACCGGTCCTCCGATCAGACGTGCTCGGCGAAGAACCGGGAGCCGATCGCGACGCCGACGAAACCGGGCCGGCTCTCGGGGCGGGTCCGGGCCTCGGCCGACGCCTCGGCCGGCCTTTTCGTCGCGAACCGCGCTAACTCCTCGCGCATTCTGTCAAACTTTACGCTTTTTTAACCGGTCTGAGGCAGGCTTTGCCAAACTACGCTGCTTCCGGCCGCCTTTGGCGGCGGCCGGCCTCGGCGCCACACGACGATTAAGCTCGGCGAATCGAGCTTAAAGGCATAAGGCCGCTTCGTCGTCTCGGTGCAAATCCGAAATGTCACAGACGCTTTCGTGATCTTACGGACAGGAGCACCCTCATGAGTTCAATTCTCACCAATTCCTCGGCGCTCAGCGCGCTGCAGGCGTTGCAAATGACCCAGAATGAAATGGCGCAGACCCAGAACCAGGTTTCGACCGGTCTGGCGGTCGCCACCGCGGCCGACAACGCGTCCTACTGGTCGATCGCGACGCAGCTCAATTCCGACAGCGGCGTCGTCACCGCCGCCAATTCGGCGCTGACGCAGAGCCAGTCCGTCATGGACACCGCGTCGTCGGCGATCAGCTCGATCATCACCACGATCAACTCGATCGAGTCGGCTCTGACCGAAGCGACCAACCCCGGCGCCGACATCGGCAACATCAACACGACGCTCGCTTCGCTCGGCAAGCAACTGACCGACGCGGTCAACGGCGCTTCGTTCAACGGCCTCAACGTCCTCAACGGCTCGCAGACGGCGGCGTTGAATTTCGTCGCCGGGTTCAACGCCACTGTCGCGGGCGGTTCGTTCAATAACATCACTTTCCAAGCGCAGGCGCTCACCGGCGCGGCCGGCACGTCGACGACGACGACAGAGCCGAGCATCACCGACGCGGCGACGATTAACTCGATCGTCAACCTGGCCTCGAACGGCGCGACCCTCGCCTACGGCACGAACGTCATCACCGCGACCGCCGGCACCGCCCCCGTTTACGCCACCACCCAAGACGCCGCCGGCACCGCACTCGCCAACGCCGTCGGCGGCACCGGCGCCGTCACCACGGCCGGCACCGCCGGCACGGTCGTGATCGAGTCCGAGGGGCTCGACGGCACCACGACGACGACGACCTACACCGCGCTCGACGCGAACGGCAACGCCACCGCCCTCGCCGACGCCGCCTCCCTCCAGGTGTCGACGACGACGACGCCGCCGGCCGGTCTTCTCACTCAGAACGGCGTCGACCTGACCAACATCACGACGACCGCGAACACGGCGGGCACTCAGTTGACCGCCGTCCAATCGGCGCTGAGCGCGGTGACCAATTACGCTGCGCTCATCGGCGCGACCCAGGATCGCATGACCGCCGCCTCGACGTTCAACTCCGCGCTGACGACCGACTACGCCAACGGCGTCGGCGGCCTCGTCGACGCGAACATGAACACGGCCTCCACGCGTTTGCAGGCCTTGCAGACGCAGGAACAGCTCGGCATTCAGTCGCTGTCGATCGCCAACCAAAACTCCCAGCTCCTCCTGAAGCTGTTTGGCATTTGAGCTGAGAAGCGGGCCGCGTCGCCGGCGAACAGCCGGCGACGCCGCGGCTCGTCCGTTCCGCGGGCGTTCGCGCGAGAGTTCCTCTTTCGTGGGCGAAAGGCTTCGCCGAAATCGGCGGACCGGCGCGACGAAGCGATTCGTCGGCCCGATTCGCACGGTCGGCGGGCGCCGAACGCGCGCTGCGACGAGATTGGCGCGCTTTTTCCCGGACTGGACGATCCCGAACGCTCGCGGCGTTGCCCGCGACAGCGAGATGAGAACGCTCGGCGGCCGCGTTTTTCGCGCCGGACGCCGCGCTCACCGTGTCCAAGACCACGCCCGGTTGGGAATCAGGCAGTGAAGTTCGTCCCGTCGAAGGAGCGGCCGAGGCCGGCGCCGATCGTGAGTTCGCGCACGCTCGGGGCCTCGGATGGCTCGCGCGCGGCTCCGGTCGCGAACGGCGCCGACGCGTCGGTTCTCGCCCGCCCTCGACCCTCTCCTGCTCGGGTCGTCGGCGCGCGGCGCCGACCGCGCTTCGGCTCGCCGTCGCCTTCGTCCGGCGAGGCGGGTGAACGAAACTCGCCGCCTGGCTTGGGCGGCGCTATCGAGGACGGGGCATGGCGCGACGAAACGACAAACGTCGCCCGTGGGTCCGGCCCGTCTTCGTGGCGATCGGCGGCGGCTCTCCCCAATTTGCGGGCCGCCGTCGGCGTTCTCGGCGCGACGGCGCGCTTTTGCAGTCGGGTGCGGCAAAAGCGCGCGGTCGTGAAGGCAGCTTCGATCGCGCGGGGCCGCGCCCACGCCCAACCCCCGGCGTGCGCGTTCCGCGCCTGGATCGAGGCCGCCGTCGAGACCGGCGCCGCGGCCCGGCGGACCGGGTGCCGGTCAGCGCTTTTCGATGCAGTAGCCGAGATATCGCTTCGAATCGATCGGGTCGAAGCCGAGACGGTGTTTGAGCTTCTTGCGCAGTTTGCTGATGTGGCTCTCGACGACGTTCTCGTCGACGTTCTCGTCGAACAGGCCATAGACCGCGTTGAAGATTTGCGTCTTGGTGACGCGCCGGCCGCGATTTCGCACCAGATACTCCAAGATGCGGCATTCGCGGCGCGGCAACGGCAGGGGCACGCCCTTCACTGCGGGCTCCCGCCCGTCGAGATAGACGCACAGATCGCCGATCGTGACGTGGCCCGCCTCTCCCAGCGACCGCCGATGAATGGCGCCGACGCGGGCGAGAATTTCCCGGACGTGGACCGGCTTGCGAAGCACGTCGTCCACCCCCGCGGCAAAGAGCTCCAGGGTCTCGTCGAGCGATTGGCGGTCGTTGAGGCAGATGACCGGCGCGCTGGAACGCTCGCGGATGAGTTTGGGCAACAGTTCGCGTTTGGTGCAGTCGCCGATCAGGAAGGCTTCGACGGCGCGCATGTCGACGTCGCTCACTTTCCCGATCCATTGTTGGAATTCCGTAGGGTCGATGCCCGCCGTAGAGACTCCCTCCCGATCGAACCCGGACGCATAACCCCCCGCCACGATATTGCGCTCGTCCACGATTATGAACATGTTTGTGCCCCGCTCGAAGGTAGGTGTCCGCGCGTCGACTTCGTTATACATGAGTTAACTGACGCATACGCTGAGACAAAACTGGAGCGCGCCGCCGAAAGGCGGCAAGACTAATTTAGTGACGTCATTGACGACGGCGCGTGTACTACGCGCGCGCCGTTCACCTGCTATGACTGGATTGCCCCCGAATCATAGTTTTGAAACGCGGTTTCTGTTTCAAAAAGGTACGCAGGCGATGGTTAACAAGCTGTTAAGACTTCCGGCAAAAAGTCGGAGCGGCATTGACCATTGTCGAGACGGCATCTGACGTAGAGATAACATGACGGCGGGCGCCTCGTTCCCCTGCGTCGCGCGGGCGCGCCGCGGCAACGGTTTGGCAACCCCCGCCGACTAACGTCGGCAGGGCGCGGGTCCGCCGGCCGGTCGGCGGCGCGCATCGAGGCGGCGCGAAGAGCCATGACGCGACGGATGCATGACAGACACGCTTGACGGCGTCCGCAAGCCGGATCGGCGCTTCGACGGCGCCTACGCGCGCGCGCTCGCGTTGCGCGGGCAGGTCGCTTATTGCGTCGTCGAACCGTCCCGAGAGCAAAGACCGAAGGACGACGGGCGGCGCGACCATCGCGTCGCCGGACGGCGGCGCACCCGCCTTCGCTCGGCCAAGGTTCTCGACGTGGCCGGCAAGTTCCTGTGCGAATGCCTCGTTCATGACCGCTCGGCCAGCGGGCTTCGCCTGACGTTGGCGCGAAACTTGGGATTGCCCGCCCATTTCCGGGTGCACGACGACGAGACCGGCCAAGTCGACGTCGTCGAGACGGTGTGGCGGCGCGGCGCCGTGCTCGGCGTGCGTTACAGCCGAGCCCTCGCGGCGGCGCCGATCAAGCCGAGCGACCGGTCGGCGCTTCAAGGGCTGTTCTACGCCGTTCCCGATTGAAAAGCGCCCCGTTCCTTCGATCGGGCGCAGCGCTTCTCCGCCGGGATCGGCGAACCGAACAAGCGGTCGATGTCGCGCTTGATCGCCGCGCGCCGATCGTTGGCCGTCATGAGGGAGCGCGCGAGCGCGACGAAACGTTCGCCGAATTCGTCCTGTCTCTCGCACGAGCGGATTTCGTCCTCGACGTCCAACAGGCGCTCGTCGACCGCGGCCAGGCCCTGTCTGAGGGCGCCGAGGCTGGGGTGGTCGAGCCCGGAGCGCCTCAGGCAGCCCTCGAGCGCCTCGAGCTCGCCGCGCGCGCCGCGCGCGGCTTCGCCGTCGCGAAAGCGGCGCGATTTGATTTCCAGCATGGCGATCCTGTCGATCAGCTCGCCGACGGCGGCGGGAATGGCCACCAGCCGCTCGGGTCCCCGATCCCGGGCGGGCGAGGCGAGCCGTTCGGCCATCTCGGCGAATACGCCGCTCCAATCGCCGCGCCGCTTCTGGCGAAACAGCCGCATCGTCGGATACCACGGCGAATCGTCGCGATCGCGCAGCCACCGCCATTCCGCGTCCTTTTTCAGCGCGACCCAGACGGGTCGGCCGAGCGCGCCGGCGAGATGCGCGATCGAAGTGTCGCAGGCGACGACGAGGTCGAGATGCATCATCGCCGCCGCCGTGTCGATGAACGCGTCCGGGCCGGCGTCGAAGTCTTCGCCCAGCGTTTCGACCCGCATGCCGGGCGGCGGATCGGCGAGTTGCTCGACGCCGAAGCCTTTTTGCAGGGATATGAGACGCGCATTGGGCGTCGCGGCGAGCGGCGCCAAGGCGGCGAGCGGCGTCGAGCGGGCCATGTCGGCCTCCGGGTCGGCGTTGCCTTGCCAGACGATCCCGATTCGAAAGCCGGCCGGGCCGATGCGCGCGGCCCATTTTTGCGCGAGCGCCGGTTCGGCGCGTAAATAGGGAACGGCGGCCGGCACGCTGTCGAGGCGCGTCGCGAAGGCGCGCGGCAAGCTGCTGACGGCGATCTGCGCGTCGAACGTTTCGCCTTCGGGCGCGTCGGCGACGATCCTGACATCGCCCAGCGAGGAGAGCAGCCGATGCAGCCTCGCTGGGGCGAGAAGCGTCGGGGCCGCCCCGGCGCTCTTCATCATCGGCAGATAGCGAGCGAACTGGATGGTGTCGCCGAAGCCGTGATCGTTCAGCACCAGCACGCGCTCGCCCGTCCGGCCCGGCCCGGGCCACTTGGGAAAGCGCCCGCCGAGCGCCTCGTCGAGCGACTTTCCCGCGATCCAGCGCGCCTCGTAGCCTTCCCAGCCGCGTTCGAAATCGCCGAGCGTCAGATCGAGGCAGCCCTTGCCGCTGACCGCCTCGACGTTGCCGAGCCGTTCGGCTTCTTCGAACGCCGCGCGCGCCTCCGCGAAACGGTCCAGCGCGCGCAGCGCCAGCGCCTGGCCGCACAGCGCCGCCGAGTAGTCGGGCTTGATCGAACTCGCCAGACGATACGCCTCGAGCGCCTCGGCGGCGCGGTCGAGTTTCAGCCGCGCGTTGCCCAGATTGAGCGCCGCTTCGGCGAAATCGGGCCGCAGGCGCAACGCTTCGAGCGCCGCCGCGGCCGATTCCTCCAGCCGGCCGAGTTGGCGCAGCGCCCCGGCGCGGCTGTTCCACAGGTCGGCGTCGCCGGGCTTGAGGGCGAGCGCCGCCTGAAAGCCGTCGAGCGCCTCGGCGTAGCGTCCGAGTTCGAAATAGAGCTTGCCCGCGTTCGACCACGCGGCCGGCAAATCGAGCTTGAGGCCGAGGGCGCGCCGGTAGAATTGCAGCGCCGCCGCGCGCCTGCCCGATTCGCCGAGGATGTAGCCGCCCATGCACAAGGCCTCGGGAAAGTCCGGATTCTCGCGCAGAGCCGCGTCCAGCAGCCCGACCGCCTCCTTGCGGCGCCCGTCGCGCCACATCGCGACGCCGCGCGCGTAGAGCGCTTCGGCCGCCGTCCCGGCGCGCGCGCCCGACCGATCGGCCTCGGGACCCCGGTCGCACGGCGGCGCCGGCGTCGCGCGCGCGTTGGCGAGCGGAGCATATCCAGCCAGCGATTTTTGTTTCAAGGCGAGGCGTCCGGGCGCGGCGGCCGGTTCCGCGGCGCGCTATGGCGGCAGCAAAGCGCACGACGCTTGCCCGAGACTTGCCGCCCTTGGCGCGAGGCGCCGGTCGGCGGCGCGACGCTCCGCCGCGCTAGCCGCCGAAGGGGAGATTTTGCACGCTCGCCAGCAGCGTGCTGCTGAAATACGAGGCGGTCGAGTCGCCGCTGAAGCTGGCGTTGCCGCTGATCACGTTGCCCAGAATCGTCGACGACGCGTCGGCGGGCTTCGACGAAACGCCGTCCGAGTCGACGGTGAGCGGCGTCGAAGCGTCGACGCCGCCCGCTCCGTAGTCGAGATCGTACATTGCGGTGAAGCGTTCGGTGAGCTGCTGCAAATCTTTCGAGTTTTGCAGTTGCGACGCCGGCGCGAGCCGCGAAATCTCCGCCGCCTCGTCGTCGATGTTGGTGCCGGTCGTCTCCGGGGGAAGGCCGAATATGGTCTGGACGACGTCGAGGAGGTTCTCGTCGCCCATGATTTGGATGCCGCTGGACTCGGTGGGCGCGACGCGCTGGAAATAGAGCGCGAGCTGGACGCCGGGGTCTTGTTCGCCCTCGTCGGTTTCCAATTGCTGCTCGACGTAGGCGCTGGTCGTGGTCTTGATCGCGCTGGCCGTCGAGATCGAAGGGGCGCCGTCGGCGGCGAAGTTGAACGCGGCGGCGAACTTGGCCCAGTTCGGGTTGCTGAGCGTGTTGGCGAGGCTCTTCGGATTGCTGACGCCCCCTTCCAGCACCTGCTTGACCAGCGCCGTGGAATTGACCTGGTCGCCGAGCCCGTAGGCGTCCAACGCATAGGAGAGCAGACGGTAGTTGCTGACGAAATCCTGGATCGAGGTCACCTTGCCGATGTTGGCGGCGTAATATTCGCTCGCCGTCTTCACCGCCGGCTGGTCGGCGACCATCGACTGGTATCGCGCCAGGTTTTGCGAGATCGCCAGATAGGTCGAGGTTGTCGTCGTCACCAGAGAGCCTCGTCGCGCCCGTTCGCTCGCGTGGGATCGCGCCGCAAGCCGAGCTCGCGGCGCGTCTCGAGACAGGCGTCCGATGGTTGGAGCGAATTGGTTATGGAAGTGTTAACGCGCGGCGGTCCGACCCAGGGCCGCGCAAGGTTGGGACAAGGCCGCCGCCAGGCGAATTGGGGACGAGGCCGGGCGCCGACCGATGCGGCCGCGGCTTATCAAAGAGTCACAGGCTTGAACCGGGCATGACATTGACGCCGAGCATGAATCAGGCAGAGCGTCACGGCCAGCGCTAAGCGCCTATTCGCTCGCCGGCCTAAGATAATACGCTTCGACCGCGCCCGTCAGCTTGATCGTCAGCAGATTGCCCTTGCGGTCGCGGGTCTTGCCTACGGGAGCGCGGATCCAGTTTTCGCTGATGCAATATTCCTCGACGTCGTCGCGCTCGCGGCCCTTGAAGCGGACGCCGACGCCGCGGCTCATCGCCGCCTCATCGTAATAGGGGCTTTTCGGATCGACGCTGAGGCGGTCGGGCGGCCGGTCGGTCATGGCGCGCTTCCGGCGCGACGCATCAGCCGGCGAGCGCCTTGACGCGCTTGGCCAGGCGCGAGATTTTCCGCGAGGCGGCGTTCTTGTGCAGGATGCCCTTCTGGGCGGCGCGGGCGATCAGCGGCTCGGCGCCGCGCAGCGCTGCGGCGGCGGCGTCGGCGTCCTTGGCCGCGATCGCGTCCTCGACTTTGCGCACGTAGGTGCGCATCTGGCTGCGCCGCGACTTGTTGACCGCGGTGCGGCGGGCGATCTTGCGGACGGCCTTCTGGGCCGACTTGGTGTTGGCCATGAACTCGCTTTCCTCGTTGCGAAGCGCGGCTGAGAAACGCGCGCGTCCGCCAAAAAACCGATCAGGCCGGGTCGCCGCCCAGCCTGTTGGGCCGCGCTTATAGGCGTTTCCGCCGCGCGCCGTCAACCGCCGATCGCGCCGCGCAACATCGGTTCGAGCCATTCGCGCAGCGGCGCGCCGGGCGCGCTCGCCAGCTTGAGCGCCATCGCGCAACTGACGAGGACGATCAGCGGCCGCGCCAGCCGCGCGCCGGCTTTCAGCACCGAATGCGCGCCGAGGCGCGCGCCTAAGAACGCGCCGACCCCCATCGCCAGCCCCGGCGCCAGCGCGATATGGCCGCCGAGGGCGTAGACGGCGAGCGAGCCGGCGTTGGAGCCGAAATTGGCGATGCGGGCGCCGGCGATCGCGCCGATCAGGCCGAAGCCGGCCAGCGCGAGGAAGCCGATCATGTAGAACGAGCCGGCGCCGGGGCCGAACACGCCGTCGTAGAAGCCTATCGCCGGCGCCAGGGTCAGCGCGTAGAGGCGCGGGCTGAGCCGCGCCTTGCGGAGGCCCTCGCCCATTGGCGGCGCGACCGCGAAATAGAGCGCGACGGCGACGAGCACAAAGGGGAGCGCGCTCGCCAGCGCCTGGCGCGGCGCAAAGGGCAGCGCAACCGCGCCCGCGACCGATCCGACGAGCGCGGCGAGCGCCGACTCGGACATGGTCGCCAAATCGATCTTGCCGGCGCGCGCGAACGCGAGCGTCGCCGAGCCTGAGCCGAAAACGCTCCCGAGCTTGTTGGTCGCCACCACCGCGACCGGATCGAGGCCGGCGAGCGCGAGCGCGGGCAGGGTGAGGAGGCCGCCCCCGCCGGCGATCGCGTCGACGAAGCCCGCGGCGAAGCCGACGAACGCGAGCAGCGCGAGAAGGGAGGGAGTCAAACCAATTCCGCTTGAAAGGTTCGCGGGGTCGCACAGGCCCTGATCCGGCGGCCTTCGGCCGCCCGCTTCTCCCGTTTACGGCGGAGGGGTTGGGGCGACGGCGAGCGGTTCATGCGAAAACTGTATCACGCCTCGCCGGAGGCCGCTAACCCGACGGCTGATCGGGCGCAAGCGGCGCGGCGGCGGCGGGCGGGGGCGCCTTGGCGGGCTTCGCCGTCGCGCCGCTCTGCAGATCGCGCCAGGAATCGCTCTGCGCGATCATCTGCCGGATCGCCTCCACGTTGGCTTTCGCGGCCGCGGCCGACATGTCCTGTCGGCTGACCTGTTCGGCCTCGGCGAACTTGCCCTCGAGCGCGAGGATCAGCGCGAGATTGTTGCGCACCCGCGCGTCGGCGCGCGGGCTGGCGCTCGCTTGGCGCAACGCCTTCTCGGCGAGCGGCAATTGCTTGGTCAGCGCATAGGACAGGCCGAGGTTGTTGAGCACCGTGGGTTCGCCCGGCGCGATCTTGAGCGCGTCGCGATAGAAATTTTGCGCGGTCACGTGATCGTCCAGCCGATCGGCGACCGCGCCTTGCACCGACATGATCGTCCATTCCGGCCGTTCCGCGGCGTAAGCGCGCGACAGCACGTCCTTGGCCTGTTCCAACTGTCCGTCGTCGGCGAGCGCCTTGCCGTAGGCGCCCAGCACTTCGTAATCCTTCGGCGCCTTGACCGCCGCCGCCTGCATAACCGCCGCCGCTTCGCTGTAACGCGTCAACGCGCGCAGCGCCCGCGCGTAATTGATCGATGCGACTTTCGCGCCGGGATCGCGGTCGTACCGCTTGCCCCAATCCTCGGCGTAAGCGCGCAGTTCCGCGTCGGTGGTCGGCAAGGCCTGCGGCGTCTCGGCGATCGAGCCGGTGATGTCGGTCAATTCGCTGCAACCGCCGAGCGGCGCGGCGGCGATGAGGGCGAGGACGGCGACGGCGCTCAGCCAGCGCGGAACGGGGCGGAAATCGGGGACGAGCGGCATCATGGTGCCCATTGGCGCTGGCTTCCCCAAGAGCAATAAATCGTTAACGCTAACGGTTGGTTAACGCCGGATTTTGCTGAATTATGGAGCTCTCTCACCTCTGGGGGCTAGACAATGAGCCCTCAGAGAAGTTTTCCATGTTATGGCGTCGTGTCACGTAGCCGTCACGCTCGCGATGGTGGCATCCTAGTGGATCAAATCTGACATTTGAATCCTGTTACGGATTCCCGGCGGACTCGCGATGTGCGAGTCTGGCGCATGCGCACAGGAATATCGCTTGCCGTTTCGGCGGAAGATCGGCTCCGGCTTTTGGCTCTGGTCAAGGATCGCAATGCGCCGCAGAAGCACGTTTGGCGGGGCCAGATCGTGCTTTTGACGGCCGACGGCGTGGGCACGAACGAAATCATGCGCCGGACAGGCAAGTCGAAGACTTGCGTCTGGCGCTGGCAGGAACGGTTCGCCGACGAAGGGTTCGAGGGGCTGGCGCGCGACAAGACGCGGCCCTCGCGCGTCAAGCCGCTGGCGGACGAGATCGTGGCGCGGGTCGTGGCCCTGACGCTCGATCCGCCGCCAGGGGAGCGGACGCACTGGACCGGTGCCTTGATGGCGAAGGCCTCGGGCGTCTCCGTCAGCTCCGTTCAACGCATCTGGCGCAAGCATGGTCTTCAGCCGCACCGGGTGCGGCAGTTCAAGCTTTCCAACGATCCGAGATTCATCGAGAAGCTGCGCGATGTGGTCGGGCTCTATGTCGATCCGCCCGCTCACGCCGTCGTCCTCTCCGTCGACGAGAAGAGCCAAATTCAGGCGCTCGACCGCACCCAGCCCGGGCTGCCGCTCAAGAAGGGCCGCGCCGGCACGATGACCCACGACTACGTCAGGAACGGCACGACGACGCTGTTCGCCGCCATGAATATTCTCGACGGCACGGTCATCGGCCAAAACATGCAGCGCCACCGGCATCAGGAGTTCATCCGATTTCTCAACGCCATCGACGCCAAGGTTCCCGCCGGCAGGATGGTGCACGCGATCCTCGACAATTACGCCCCTCACAAGCATCCCGCTGTGCTCCGGTGGCTCGCTCGGCACGAGCGATTCGTCTTCCACTTCACGCCGACGTCCTGCTCGTGGCTCAACGCCGTCGAAGGCTTCTTCGCCACGCTCACCAAGCGACGATTGAAGCGCGGCGTGTTCCGATCCGTCGTCGACTTGGAGGCCGCCATCAACAGATTCCTCGAAGAGCACAATCTGCAATCCGCGCCCTTCACCTGGACCGCCGACCCCAATAAAATCATCGCCGCCGTCAGGCGCGGGCATCAAGTGTTGGATTCGATCCACTAGCAGAAGATGTCAGAGCCGATTCGCAGGCTCCGGTCAGGGGAGCTGGCACACCGCGGACCGCATGATAGCCGGCCGATTCGTCGGCGCGGCGGTTGGCCTTTCCTCCTGCTCGAGTTTCTGCAAGAGCGAGAGCGCCTCAGCGAGCGCAGCCCCCGCGCCCGCCTGCGGGGTCGGTTTGGGCAACGCGATTGACTTGGTCGCCTCGATTCCCGGTTCGAAATCCGAATATTCGGGCGCGCGGTGCGCAAGCCTAGCGCGTTTGACGCCGGCCTTGACGAATTCCTCGATATGCGCGGGAACGAGTTGCAGTTGGCCGAATTCCCTGGCGAGAGCCATTTGCAGGCGCCGGCGGGTCAGCTTGTCCGAAACGCTGAAACGATCGAGATAAAGCTCGAGGACGCGCAGCTTCTCGTCGTCGGTTGGATAACCCATGCGGACATGGGCGTCGAAGCGTCCGGCGCGCCTGGACAGCGCAAGGTCAATGGCCTCGAAATAGTTGGTGGTGGCGATGGTGACGACGTCGGCGTAGGCCGAGGTCCCAGACAGCACCTGCAGCAACTCGCCCGTCAAGTCGTCTTTGACGGTGAAGGAATTCGGGTTCTGACGCCCCTTGGTCATCAGGTCGAGGTCTTCGAGGATCACCACCGCCGGCGCAAGCGTCTGCGCCAGGTGGTAGATGGCGCGAATGCGCTCGACCGCTTCGACGATGATGATCGTCGCCTCGCCGGCGATGCCGTTGGCGAAGCATTCGATCGCCGTCGATTTGCCGTCTCCCGGCGGCCCCGACAACAACAAGCCGCGCTTGATCGTCAGCCCTTCCGCCTTCAGCATTTCCCGATTGCGGATCGAGGCGGTGATGAAATCCAGCTCCTCTTTGGCCCGCCCGTTGGGGATCACGTCGGCCCAGGAGCGGTCGGAAATGCGCGAACGCACGGTCCAAACGTCGCGATTGACCAGCACGACGCGATTCTTGAACGGGTCGGCCTCTTGCAGCAGACGGCGCGTCAGCCCGACCACTTCCGCTTCATCGGCTTCGTGATAGACGAGGCCGACGCTGTCGATGACGACGCCTTGCGGCGGATCGACGCGGCGCGTTCCCTGCAAGATCAGCATGAACTGCCTGCCGCTGCTCGGCACGACGCCACGGAAGACGGTGTGCGGCCGCAGCACGCGCAGCTCGCCGTCGATGTCGAGCGTGACCTTGCCGGGCGTCACGCGCGGGTTGATCGCCTGTTGTTCGGCGACGCCCAGGCCGGCGAGCTCATTCAGCCACAGCCAGCCCGGCATTTCGCACAGCCGGCGGCTGAGCAGCGCGAGCGTCGCCTCGTTCGCCGGAAGGCTCAAGACCCCCGGCTCTCCGCCGCCGCAAAAGACCCGGAACAACGTCGCATAGCCGATCCGCGGGGCGCCGGAACGTTTCACCTGCTTGTGCTGGCTGACGAAATAGCCGAGCGACGCGGCCAGAGAAGCGAAGCCGCGAATCGAGTCTTCGGGGATTTCCGTGATCAACTGGTCCTTCAGCGAAAGCGACGCCGCGGCCGATTCGGCGAACAGGCGCTTGATGATGGGGCTGCTGACTTCGCCGGCGCCGTCGGAGGGTTCATAGACGCCGTGGGCGAACTCGCCATGGTCGTCGGCGCCGTAGACCGTCGCGGTCACGTTGAGACTGGCGCCAAGCATCTCCGCGGCCCGCCGGGCGGCGGCGGCGCCCACGACCGGGCGCTCCTCCACCACTTTCTGGCCGGTGGTCTCCGAGGCGCAGCGTACGACGAATTTCTGCCCCTTGGACCCGCGCTTGCCTTCGACCTTGAACCACATTTCGACTTACCCCCGGCGATGAGAGTGCTGAGCGCTTCGATCAGCCGAAATTGCCCCGATGCGGGGCTCCTCTTCCGTTTGGTAAGCCAGGATTCGCAAAATTACGTTTGGGAAGACCAGCAATTTTTATTTAAATCAAATATTGTTTCGACGGTCCGTTCGCTGCCAGCCAATTAAAATGTTCCCACCATCAGATCGTCGTTGTAAGGTTAATATGGGGAGGGATGTTTTGTCGCTAGCGAAACCTAATTTTACGAATTAACCATTAATTTTCAGTGCGCCAGACGAAGATCACGCCGTCGCTTAGAGAGAGCACAACCGGCGCGACAAGTTGCTTTCGAATTCAGCTAAGCGGCATGATGCTTGGGGAATTGGGATATTATCGCCAATCAGCCGCGTGCAAGACAGCCTCGCGACACGCACGAGTCGAGGGCGTGCGCCGCCGCCTCAGAAACTGCTGTTGAAACAGCTACATAATTCCGCGATTTTGGGACTCGGCGGCGACATGGCGCGCCGCTATGATCGGCCGCTCCAATCGAATCGGATGGGGATTTCGACCATTGTCCGCTCGCTTCGCCCCGCCTTCCGCCGCCGCCATTCCCGTCTGGTTCGCCAGCCCGGACAACTGGGAGGCGTTGCGCGAGACAATCGGCGCGGGCCCCGCGCGTTTCGCCGCGGCCTGCGGCTTCGAGCCGAAGGCGGGGCGCCTGCAATGTCTGCCTGACGCCGAGGGCGGCCTCGCCGGCGTCCTCTTCGGCCTCGCCGACAGAGGCACGAGGGGACGCGATCCGATGGCGCCGGGCCAGCTCGCGAGCGCCCTTCCCGAGGGAACCTATCGCTTCGCCAACGCGCCGCACGAGCCGGAACTCGCGGCGCTGGCGTTCCTGCTCGGGCTCTATCGCTTCGAGCGTTACCACGCCGAGGGCGCGCCCCGGCCGCGCCTGATCGCGCCCGAGGGCGTCGAGGCCGCGCGCCTCGAGCGGATCGCCGAAGCGGTCGCGTTCGGCCGCGACCTCGTCAACACGCCCGCCAACGATCTCGGGCCGGACGCGCTGGAGCATGAGGCGGCGCGCCTAGCCGAGGAATTCGGCGCCAGCCTCGAAGTGACGCGCGGAGAGGCGCTGATCGAACGCGGCCTGCCCCTCATTCACGCGGTCGGCCGCGCCAGCGCCGAAGCGCCGCGCCTTGTCGACTTCGTCTGGGGGCGGACCGACGCGCCGAGGGTCACCCTGATCGGCAAGGGCGTCGCGTTCGATTCGGGCGGCCTCGACATCAAGCCGTCGAGCGGCATGCAGTTGATGAAGAAGGACATGGGCGGCGCCGCCGCCGCGCTTTGCCTCGCGCGCCTCGTCATGCAATCCGGCATCGACGTGCGCCTGCGCGCGCTTGTTCCGATCGTCGAGAACGCGATTTCGGCCGAGTCGATGCGCCCCGGCGACGTGCTGCGCAGCCGCAAGGGGTTGACGGTGGAAATCGGCAACACCGACGCCGAAGGGCGGCTCATTCTCGCCGATGCGCTGGCGCTCGCCGACGAGGAGGCGCCGGACCTGATGTTCGATTTCGCCACGCTGACCGGCGCGGCGCGGGTCGCGCTCGGCCCCGACGTGGCGCCCTTCTTCACCGACGACGAAGCGCTCGCCGCCGAAATCGCTCAGAGCGCGGCGCGCGTCTACGATCCGCTATGGCACCTGCCGCTGTGGCGTCCTTACGAGGCGATGCTGGAGAGCAAGGTCGCCGATCTCGACAACGCGCCGAGCGGCGGCTTCGCCGGGTCGGTGACGGCGGCGCTGTTCCTGGCGCGCTTCGTTTCGGCCGCCAAGGCCTGGGCGCATTTCGACATCTACGCCTGGAACCCCAAGCCGCGCGCCCATGCGCCCCAGGGCGGCGAAGTGCAGGCGGCGCGCGCCGTGTTCGAGCTGTTGGAGGCGCGCTACCGGCGCTGACGGAAAAATCCGCTCAATGCGCCGCGGGACTTGTCTCGACGAGGCGCGTGAGCAGGGCGACCTTTTCGCGGTCCGTTCCGGCGGCGACGAACCCATGGCCGGCGCCGGTCCACGCCGCGAGGCTGACCCCGTCGGATTGGTGCAGGCTCGGCTTCGACGGCGCCGGGTCGTCTAGGGGTTCGATCAGCAGGCCGACGCGTTCGCCGCCGCGATCCTCGTAAACGAGAAACGCGGCGCTCGCCCGCGCTCCCGGCGCGATGCGCGCGCCCAGCAGCGTCAGCGCGTCCGACGAAAATCCGGGAACGACGATTCCTCTGACGAACTGCGGCGCCAGCCATTTCGTCAACGCGCGCGGATCGCGCGTGCGGAATTCGACCGGCGCTTCGGAGGCCGCCGCGAAGGCGCGGTAGGCGGCGAGGGCCGCCTCGGCCAATCGGCCATGCGGGGGCGTCGGGCCGCCCGGCCCGCTGACGACGAGCAGGATCGCCGCCAGCGCCGCGACCGCCGCGACGCGCCGCAACGCGAGGAACGACGCAGGCGGAGCGGCGGAGACCGCGCGCGCTTGTCTCGCGCGAGCCTCGCCGTTCGCGCGTCGCGGAGCGGCGCTCGGCTGCTTTTGGGTCGCCGACCTCGTCCAGGCGGGAACGTTCTCGTTGGAATTCCTCCCGAGGTCGATCGGCGCGCGCGCCGACGCCGGGGCGCCGTAGGCGGCGCGGATCGCCTCGTTCTGCGCCTCCCACAACGCGACTTGACGCCTCAGCTCCGGATCCTCGCGCAGCCGCGCCTGGAACTCCGGCCGATCGGCCGCAGCGAGGCAATTGTCGACGAAGGCGAAAGCCTCCGCCGCGTCGAACCGCTTCGTCACTTGACGAGCCTGAGATGCGCGGCGTTCGGCCAGGGGGCCTGCGCCGCCGATCCGCGCGCCGCGTTCATATGCGCGCCGATGCGCGCGCGCGCGCGGGCGAGGCGATCGATGACGGCGGTCAAGGGAATGTCGAGCGCTTCGGCCGCCTCGGTATGGGAAAGGCCGGCCAAAACCACCAGCAACAGCGTCTCGCGCAGTTCGAGTGGCAGATCGCGCACGGCTGAAGTCACCGAAGCGTTGGCGCGCCCGGCCGGCTGGGGCGCCTCGGCCCAGCCGCCGTCGCCGTCTTCCGCCGCCAGGCCGCGAACGTGACGCCGGTAGAGCCGGATGAACTGGCCGAAAGCGTGCACCCGCGCGGATCGGACGCCGCCTCCCACGTCGTCGATCACGGTCAGGGAGGCCTGGCGGAACAATTTATCGACCAACGCGGCGGCCGAAGCGTCGTCGCAGACGAACCGGTCGTCGCGGGCCAGCGCCAACCCGAAGCGCCGCATGGCGCCCGCGTCGTCACACCATTCCCGGCTCGAAGGCACGAAACGAGCCCCGCAAATGTGAATTATTGTTAACAAGTTTAATCCGAACGATTGCCGGTTCCAAGGGGATTTGTGAGCGATTTCACATATTTTGTGACGCGTCGGAGCGACGCGGACCCTTCCCATGCGCCGCCGCCGACGCTAAGGGATGCGCCTTGTCGCCTCCGAGGGGCGGAGGCCGGAGGGGGCGCGAGATCGCAATGGCGCAGCAAGGCTCGGGCGGAACCGGTGAAGGCGGCCTCATGGCCGGGCTGCGCGGCGTCGTTTTCGGCGTCGCCAACAATCGTTCGATCGCCTGGGGCATCGCCAAGGCCGCGCGCGCCGCCGGCGCCGAACTGGCGATGACCTACCAGGGCGAGGCGCTGGAGAAGCGCGTCCGGCCCCTGGCGCAAGAACTCGGCGCGCATGTCCTCGGCCATTGTGACGTGACCGACGGCGCGACCATCGACGCGGTCTTCGCCGAGGCGAACCGGCTGTGGGGCGCTCTCGACTTCGTCGTCCATTGCATCGCCTTCGCCGACAAGGACGAATTGACCGGCCGCTACATCGACACCAGCGAAGGCAATTTCACCAAATCCCTCGCGATCTCCTGCTATTCCTTCACCGCGATCGCGCAGCGGGCGGAAAAGCTGATGACCAACGGCGGCTCGCTGCTCACCCTGACCTATTACGGCGCCGAGAAATGGATGCCGCACTACAACGTCATGGGCGTCGCCAAGGCGGCGCTGGAAGCGAGCGTGAAGTACCTGGCCGCCGACCTCGGAGAAAAGGCGATCCGCGTCAACGCCATTTCCTCCGGGCCGATCAAGACCCTGGCGTCCTCGGCCATCGGCGATTTCCGCTACATCCTGCGCTGGAACGAATCGAACGCGCCGCTGCGCCGTTCCGTCACCGCCGAGGAAATCGGCGAAACCGCGGTCTATCTCTTGTCGCCGATGTCGCGCGGCGTCACCGGCGAAATCCTGCATGTCGACGCGGGCTACCATGTCGTCGGCATGAAGAACCCTGCCGCGCCGGACATCTCGATCGTCAAGGAATAGGGCGCCATAGGGTTTGCAGGCGAACGGCTCGCGAGAACCCTCGCTCCGACCGCTCGCCTGGTTGCCGGCTATCGGATTCGCAGATCGAAATTAGAAATCTTTCCGGTCCGCGACGCGTGATCCGTGCTCGGCGTCAAGGCCGAGCCGATGTGGCCGCCAGCGAGCGAATCGCCCCGAAACCGCATCACCCCTTCGCCGCGCCGCGGGCGCCGGCGCGGGCGTCGCCGAGGAGGCGCTGCAGCGCGAACGCCGCGATGGCGACGTGCACGATCGCCGCTTGCGCGAACAGCGCCGCCGGGCCGAACGCGCGCATCAGCAGCGAGGCCAGCGCCGGCGCCGCGATCGCCCCGACGCAGTAGATGAACAGCAGCCCGGCGGAGACCAGCACCATTTCGTTCGGCCGCGCGCGGTCGTTGGCGTGCGCGGTGGCGAGCGTATAGATCGTGTAGGTCGTCAGGCCGACCAGGAACCCGAGGATGATGAGCGGCGCGCCGGCGAGCCTGAGGCTGGCGAGCGCGACTTCCGCGGCGGCGCCCGCCGCCATCGCCACGACCATCACCAGGCGGCGGTCCATCCGATCGGAGATGACGCCGGCGGGATAGACGCCGAGCGCCGAACCGGCGACGATCGCCGCGGTGAACAACGGCACCGCCGACGGCTTCATGCCGATGCCGAGGGCGTAGACCGGGCCGAGCGCGAAGGAGGCGCCGTTGGCCGCGCCCGCCGCCAGCGCGGCGAAAGCCGAAACCGGCGCCAGCCGGAAGAGCCAGCGCAGGCGCAGCCGCACCGACCTCGGCTGGGCGGGCGGGTCGACGCTGGTCATCGTCATCGGCACGATCGCCAGCGCCAGCAGCGCGCCGGCGACGGTGAAGGGCAGATACGAGGCCGCCGCAAACGCCATCAGCAGCAACTGGCCGCCCGCCGAGGCGACGAAATTGACGATCTGATAGACGCCGTAGAGCGCGCCGCGATTGGCGTTGCTCGCCTTGGCGTTGATCCAGGATTCGGCGACCGCGTAGATCCCGGCGAAGACGAAGCCGAGCGCGCCGCGCGAGACCATCCACGGCGCCGGCGCGACCGAGGCGGGCATCAGGATGACGGCGACGACGCTGAGCGCGACGAAGGCCGAAAAGGCGCGGATATGCCCGGCCCGGCGCACGATCGCCGGCGCCGCCAGCGTCCCCGCCAGCATCCCGGCGAAATAGACCGAGCCGAGCAGGCCGATGGTCAGATCGGAGAACCCGTCGAGGCTCGCCCGCAACGGCGCCAGCACGCCGATCAGGCTGTTGCCGGCGATCAGCAGAAACACCGAGAGGAGCAGCGCGAAGAGGGAGGAAAGGGTGTTCACGGGCGAATCAGGGCAGGCGACGGGCCGCCATGCTGGCACGTCGCGGGGCGCCGCGCGACCTCGGAGGCGGATAAGACGCGACGCTCGATGGCCGAAGGGCGGTCTGTTGAGAGCGGGAAGCGGTCGGTCTCGGGCGCTGACGCGGGCGCCGCATGATCCGATTCGCGGCGCTCGGGGCGTGGGGTGGCGCAGCGCGTGGCGGCGGAGCCAACGGCCGAACCGGCCGGGGCCGGCGCCAATTTCCGGCGTTTGGTTGCTTTCAAGGGCTTGCGAGGCGGTTTTCTTCCGCGCCGCCGCGAGGCGAGGGCTTTGCTCGCGAGCCGATGCGGGCCCGTCGAGGGGTCGAACGGCCTATCGCCGCGGCGTCAAGCTTTTCCAAGAAGTTCCAAATTTTTCCAAGGAAATTCCAAGGAAATTCCAATCTTTTCCAAGCTTTTCCAAGGATTTCCAAACTTTTTCCTTGGCGATTATAACGATGGCAAGGCAGGAGCTAGGGGTCGATGTGGTTCAGCAGTTGTGCTCTCACCGCGTTATTAGGGATGAATCAAATATTTCTGCCAAAAGCGGGGATTACCTTTCGGAATTATCCCTTTGAGGCAGGTATCAATACTTTAACCGTTATTGCCCGCAGCGATTCTAATCGATAAGTCTTATCAAGGTCTTGCACGGACTGCGGCGAGAAAAAACGATTGCAAACCCCGCGAATTGTGATAAGAAAAAGCCCGCACGGTTGGTGCCGTGCGAGCTTTTGGTATCCGGGAAGCGGATCGCGCTTCGTGACGACCTGACAATTGTCATATAGCAAAATCCAGCTTCCCGATCAACAGGATAACTGTGCCTGAAGGGCAACGACCGTGGCTGAATCTGTGCGCGAATTTCTCGACAGGCGGGAACGCGAACTTCTTGCGGAGCTTGTGCCGGCTGAGGCGCAAGTTGACGCCATCCGGGCTGAACTTATCGAGATTAGGAGCGCTCGCACCGGAATCTTTGATGTGCGACAAAAGGTGATTTCCGGAACTGCCGTTGAAGTTCTCGAAGGCGAGGTTCCGGTAAGCGACGTGGAACAAGTTGTTCCTCCAGAGCCGAGCCCTTTGGATGACACGTTTAAGGCTATCGCCGAATTTGCTAGGCCATTTCAAGCCGATGCGCACCGAACCATCAAGCAACTGATCATTATGGCGCTAGAACAAAACGTTCCGTTCCGCCGCTATGGCGCAACGACTGGCGAATTGCGCCGTTACATCAAGGATGAATATGACAAGGTTTATGAAGTCACGAGCCTAAGCCCACAACTGAGCCGTTTGAAGGATGAGGGCGCTGTCGAATTCCGTGACGGCAAATGGAAGAGGACTGAACCGAAAAAATCTCTAAAAGAGGAATATTCACGAAATCTCGGTCTGGACGCGCCGAAGAAATAAGGCCAGCGCCGCGCTGGCGCTGGCCGTTTGAACTTCACGTCATCGGAGCGCCCTTGCCGGGGACACCGCTCCGAACGCCAACGAAGGGAAAGGAGGCAAGCGTGGTTTGGCAGCCCACCGCCTTAAGAGCGGTCCCGGCCTAACGGCCATTCCGCCTTCGCCGCCCCTTCCATAAGGGCGGCCCGCGCTGGCGCATCTAGGCCCAAACTAGGATGCGCCGGCGCACATTTCTATGTATAATGCAACGCCGAAACAATCAAGGACTCTCGCATGTTAACGCTTAGCGAGGCCGTCAAAAGCGGGCGATTACAAGAGTTTATCGCCCAAGAGGAGGCGCGGGGCGTCAGCACCGTTTCCAAGGCGGATTTTGATCGTCTGATTGCATTACGGGGACATGATACCATTACGGGGACATGATACGAATTGCACAAATTGTTTGGCCAGCCAGATATTTCCTTCGGTGGCGCGCCCACGAACTCTTGCGATAGGTCGATGTCGGCACGATCGCGATCCCGCCGGCCCACCGCGCCGTCGACCTCATGGATGCAAGAATTCCGAAGCCGCGAGGCTGTCAAGGGCGCGCGTTCCGCGCGCCGCCGCAGGCGGGCTGCGCCCCTTGACAGCCTCGCGGCTTCGGAATTCTTGCATCCATGAGGTCGACGGCGCTCTCTGCCGAACTTGGCGGCGATTGCATTTGCGCGACGACCCGGTTTACCCGAACGCCCGTAACTCCGCGCCCCTAGCTGCATCTCACTCTCGCAACTCGGCGTCGATGAGAACGCGAAGCGGCGGCAGCGCTTCATGGATCGTCTTCCAGACCCGACGCTCCAGAACATCCTCGTAGTTGTGACGGTAGATGTTCCCGGACCCCGCGACGTCCTTCCAAGGAATTTCGGGAAATCGTTGCTTGAAAGCGGGCGAGAGGCGCCGCGACGCCTCGGAGATGATTTCGAGGCCGCGCGTGGCGGCGTAAAAGCTCTTCATGTCGGCAAGGAAGCCCTCGAGATCGAGGCCATGCACGAATTGCATCACCCGGGCGATGTTGTCCCGCATGTCCTCCAACGCGTCCCTGTCGGCGTCAGAAAGCATAGACGGCGTCGGCGGCGGCTTTGGGCCGCACACGGGGTTTCAGGGCTTCCCGATCGACGACGTCGACCGAGCCTTTGAACAGGCCGGCGATGTAATCCTTCACGCCGGCGTAGTCGAACATCGTCACGACGATCTGAGGATCGAGATCGACCAGAATGTCGATGTCGCTTTCCGCATTTTGCTCGTCGCGCGCGACGGAGCCGAATACGGCGGCGTGCGTCACGCCGTGAGCCCGCAAGTCGGCCTCGCGCTTCTTCAGCGTCTCGATGATCTCGTCGCGTTTCATAGCCGCATTTATACGACAAGGGGAGTGAAAAAACATCCTCGACTTTGCGCGCCGTTTTCCCACGGAAAATGGCCTGCGACTCGAGGGGCTGGCCTTGACCGTATTTCTCCAATTTCCATTACGGAGACATTCACGGACCGCGCTGGACTGCGCGACCGTGATCGCGCCGATCCACCGCGCCGTCGACCTCATGGAGGCAAGACTTCCGAAGCCGCGAGGCTGTCAAGGGGCGCAGCCCGCCTGCGGCG
>Ga0326728_10004527_pt1 | contig 40883 bp, 35 predicted proteins | sample MB3enrmetagenome_FD_207602 | JGI IMG/M metagenome (GOLD analysis project Ga0326728, IMG submission 207602) | Lab enriched peat soil microbial communities from McLean, Ithaca, NY, United States - MB31MN | ecosystem: Environmental > Terrestrial > Soil > Wetlands > Peat | place: USA: New York... | reverse complement strand
AGCCATGCTCGCCTACTTGGACCAGCGGAATCGGAATCCCAAGCCCTTCGTATGGAAAGCGGACGCGGAACTGATCTTGGGCAAGGTCGAAAGGCTTTGTCAACGTATTTCTAACTCAGGACACTAGTGCAGCAGCGATTCCCAGTTGGCTGGAACCCTCCCTGCCGGTCCAGGTGATGGTTGATCCTCCGGATGCGCGTGCGGCCGAAGCAATTCCACGCCCTTGATCATCCCCCGCGTCGCGTAATCGTAGAACCAGTCCTCACCCGGCTCAAAGCTGGCTATGATCGGGTGCCCTGTCTGAGCAGCATGCTTTGATGCGTGCTGGCTCGGAGAACTGTCACAGCATCCGATGTGCCCGCACTCCGCACACCGGCGCAGATGAAACCACCAACCTCTCGGTGACTCGAGACATTCCACACACCCATCGCCGCTCGGTTTCGAAGCGAGATCAATTCCGCGGTGATCTTTCTTCACTTTCGCTTCTCCTTTGGACGTTGCATGTCCAGCAACGAGTTCAAGCCACCAGCAAGATCTTCCCGACGCCACCCTTTTCTGCCGCTGCCTGAGCCTCGGCGGCCTCGCTGAGCGGCAGGGTCTGGCTAATCGGGATTACCAGCTTGCCATCTCGCACCGCTTCGGCCATGAACTCGAGCGTTTTCCTGTCGAATTTCGAGAATACTGGCACCACCTTTACAGATGGGTACTTCGCGGCGTTCTGCGGTGCGCCGAGAACCGTGGCAAACACCCCTCCGGGCTTGACCTTGGCGATCAGTTTCTCGGCGGTTCTTCCGCCGACCGTATCCGCAACCGCGTCCAGCAGCGCAAGATTCACAATCGCGCCGTCGTCGTCGGTTGCGACCGCCCGATCCGCGCCGACAGTCTTCGCCTGATCCAGTTGCCTCTTCAAAACCCCCGCGATCACAGTCGCACCGCGCACCTTCGCAGTGAATACCGCGGAACGCCCGACACTCCCTACAGCACCCACGACCATGATCGTCTGTCCGGGTTTAATTCCACTCGCGGAACTGAGTTGGTTGCCAGTCGTCGTCGCCAGCGGCAGCGCAGCCGCCCGGATCAAATCGAGCCCCTTGGGGATCTTCGCCAAGACCACTGCCTTGACGACACAAAGTTCAGCGTAAGTATCGTCGGCCATAGCGAACACCTGATCGCCTGCGGAAAAGCCCTCCACCCCCGGCCCAATTTCGACCACAGTCCCCGCGACATCGACCCCTATGAGGCCCGGGAAATGCATGGGATAAAAGTCCTTCGTTAGCCCGGCACGTCGTTTGTAGTCGATCGGATTTACGCTCGCGGCGGCGACTCGCACCAACACCTCGCCCGGACCCGGCACCGGATCAGGATAGTCCTCAAATTTCAGTACTTCCGGACCGCCGTATTGGTGGAGAACAACTGCTTTCATATTCCATCTCCTTCTACGGTGAGCAACACTAGAACTCGTCACCGACGCCATGCGCTCCCAAAGCTTCGAAACTGGAAGCCGCCGCGAAGCGAGTTTCCACAGACAAGGTCATCTCGACCAGACGATTCGTTCAACGAGTCACCGTTTGCCAGGCAGGCTCGAGAACATGATCGGTCAGATTGGCGGGTTTCCATGTGCTCAAAATATTTCTGGCCTGAGCCGCCTCAGCGGAAGTCCCATGAGCAACTACCAGATACTGGCCCGCCTTTATGGCGGCCTCGTAAGTCACGATGCTGTCTCTTGGTATACCTATGCTGTATAGACCGGCACCGATCGCACTTAAACCGCCGACTACCACCGCGTCCTCCAGGCCGGCGACGATCCAGGCAGCCAATGGACCGCCAACCGCACAGGGCCTATCGCGGGCACCCAAAAGAATGCGGCGCCAAACAGTAAGCCCCAGAAGCCCCCCCAAAAAGCGCCCCACTTCCCCCAATACTTCATGCGGTCTCCGCGTTGTAGTAGCCAACGACTTGCTCGTCCGTGTGATAATCCTTCCCCACAACTGACAACTTCTTCATGTCGAAGCCTGACTTCTGAAGTTCCCTCACCGCGTCTTCCGCTGCCGAGTGGTTATCATACGCCGCGATCACTGCGTTTGTGTCCGTCATATTCTGTCTCCTTCAAATCTGGTTTTTGGCTGATTGAGAGTCCCACTTCACGTTTGCCATCACGTCTTCTGTCCGCCGATGTTCTGACCGGTGCAGCCTTAGCTCTGCACTCGGCGTTCCCGCGTCATTGCGTTCTTGGTGTCAACTCCTCCTCTGCTCTTTTGAGGATGAATGCCCAAGTCACGCCATGACGTTTCCCCGAGGTTGACGCCGTAATAGTTTGCCGCTTTCTCGATGTTCGCGAACGCCAAAGCACGCTCGGCGTCGGACACGTCGATGACCTGATCGAACCGCGCGACCGCGTTACGCACATGCTGTGCGTCGGTCAGTGGCTCTTTACGCTGCTTCTTAAAAGCATAGACGGTGTCAGGTAGGTCACTCTGCATCGTGAGCCGTCCGTGTTTCTCGTGAGGTTTCCAAGTTGCTTCCGGCATATCTTTCCTATCGTTTCCCGAATATTCGGCTCTAGCGCTCGACCCCGACGAGGCCAATTCTCAGCGCGATGAGCCCATCGACGCTGTATCGACCCGGCCCAGAGAAGATCAGCCAAACGAGGATCAAGGCGTATAGCACCTCGGGCAGGTACAGGAAGTCGTCGAGCCAGGCGAGGAAGCCACTCGCCTGGATGTTGTGGATCGAAGTGGTTGTGGTCGCGACGATCATGTCCACAGTGAGCATTGCGGCGCACAGCGGCGTGAGGAGCCCTAACGCCAGACCTGCTCCGCACGCAAATTCGACCATGGCAACAAAGAGCGCAGTCCAGTGTGGGAACGGGACGTGTATTTGAAACATGGTCTTCTCAAGCACGCCGAACTGAGCTTTTACAAACAGCTTGGTCCCGCCGGAAATACAGAAAAAGATGCCGATCAAGACGCGCGCCGCAGTCACTGGCATCCAAACCCCGGCGCGGAGCATCGTCAATGCGTTCTGGATCACGTGCGTCATATTCCACCTCGAAGCATCATGCCAAGACTTCTACAATGAGAGCTCTCGCCCGGTTCTGGCGCGGCGAGCGCCGAACTCTTGGCGGCTAAGCAGCCTTCCGAGCCGCGAGCAATTCAATCAGTGCCTCGGCCGCACTAGTCGACGAAGCCGGATTCTGGCCGGTCACGACCCGACCGTCAACCAGCGCGAAGGGTGTCCAGTCGGCTGCCTTCTCGTACAGGGCCCCGATCCTTTTCAATTCGTCTTCAACGAGGAAAGGCACGACGTGGGTCAGATTGACCGCGGCTTCCTCGCCGTCCGTAAAGCCGGTTACGCATTTGCCTTTGACGAGAAGTTCGCCCTGATACATCACGCGATGGAGGACAGCCGACGAATGACAGACAGCGGCGACGGGCTTCCCGGAGTTGTAGAAAGACTCGATCAACGCGATGGCATCGGGGTTATCGACGATATCCCACATCGGACCGTGGCCACCCACGTAAAAGATGCTGTCGAAATCCTTCGATTTCATGTCGGAAAGCTTCACTGTCTGAGACAGCTGCTTCTGTGCTTCCGCATCTTGTTTAAACCGTGTCATTGCAGGAGTCTGCTCCTCCGGCAAATCGCTCTTTGGATCGATCGGGGGCTGTCCTCCTTTGGGCGAAGCGAGCGTCAGTTTGACACCAGCGTCCCGGAAGACGAAGTACGGGGCCGCGAATTCCTCCAGCCAGAAGCCAGTCTTGCGGCCGGTGTTACCCAATTGATCATGCGACGTTAGCACCATCAGTATTTTCAAGGTCTTCTCCTTTGTAATCCAGGTCGGCTCAGCATCCAAAGCTCCGTTCGGCCTTCGCTGCTTGCTCTACGCATCTCGCGTACCACCGCGAAGGTACAGAAACAAAAGACAGAGCTGAGACCGTGGTGCGCTAATGTCCGCGGACCGACTCAGCGGGTCGACGCGATCCGAACTTCCAATCCAGGGCCGCGGAGGAACTCTGGCCTTGTCGACTGTCAACGCCCCGACACTGACCGCCGTCACCTGCTCCTTATGTCACGTGCGTCTTTTAGATAGTACTGGAGGAGAGGTGGAATCAGATCTGCTTGTTCCGCCGCATATATCTTCGGGAGGGCATCGATGGGACGGCTTTTATCAATCAACGTCGGGCTTCCTCGTGATGTCGAATGGCGAGGCGAGAAGGTCCACACCGCCATTTGGAAGCAGCCGGTGCAGGGCAGAATTGCAGTCCGTCGCCTGAATGTGGAGGGCGATGGTCAAGGCGATCTCGCCGGGCATGGAGGCGAAAACCGCGCGGTGATGGTATATCAAATGGATGCTTATCGCTACTGGGAGACCCAGCTAGGCCGCAACGATTTTTCATTCGGACAGTTTGGTGAAAACTTCACAGTAGACGGCTTGCCCGATGCCGAGGTTTGCATCGGCGATCGATACCGCATTGGGAGCGCACTTTTCGAGGTCACCCAGCCGCGCGTCACCTGCTATCGCGTGGGCATCAGAATGGCAGAACCGGCGATGGCTGCTCTGCTGGTGTCGCATCACCGGCCCGGTTTCTACTTTCGCGTGCTGGAGGAAGGCGACGTCGGCGCTGGCGACGAAATCACGAAAGTGGCGGGTGGCCCCGAACAAATCACCGTGGCCAACATTGACGCCCTCCTGTATTTGCCAAACCCCTCGCGCGACCAACTCGATAGCTCCTTGCGAGTGCCGGCGCTCAGCCCAGGCTGGAAAACGTCTTTAAGGGCGATTGTAGAGCAGAGGACTTCGGAGGGAGGGAATCCCGGGCTCAAGGCCTCCAGCGGCCCGCCACCAGCCTGGCCGGGTTTTCGGCCATTACGCGTCGCCAGAGTAGATCGGGAAGCTGCCAATGTGGTCTCGTTGTCCATCGAAGAAACGGACGGAACACCTCTGCCCGCGGCTCTACCCGGGCAGTTTCTCGTTCTACGGCTGCGCATAACACCCAACGGCCCCATGCTGCTTCGGAATTACTCGATGTCAGGAATGCCCGGCGCCAGGACCTATCGGATAAGCGTGAAACGGGAGACGAACGGGCTTGTCAGCTCGTATCTTTTCGACCACGTAAACGCGGGTGATGTTTTGGAGGTGAGCGCACCTCGGGGCGGTTTTATTCTGAGAGCCGGCGATGCTCCAGTCGTCTTGCTCAGTGCCGGCATCGGGGCAACCCCCGTACTCGCCATGTTGCACTCGCTGTCCTCCGCGGCGTCACGCCGTGAAGTCTGGTGGATCTACGGAGCGCGTAACCGTGCAGAGCACCCGTTTGCAAAAGAGTCACGTGGCCTCTTACAAGCCCTCGTGAACAGCCGAAGCCACATTGTCTACAGCAAGCCCGATTCAGGGGATGAACCAGGCGTCGATTACGACTCGGTCGGACATGTGGACACCCCACTGCTCGATCGGATCGGTGTAGCTCGCGACGCGGAGTTCTACTTGTGTGGTCCGCCATCATTCCTCCGCGACCTGACTTCGGGCTTGAAGACATGGGGCGCCGATTCCACACGAATTCACGCGGAGGTGTTTGGGCCGGAAGCGCCGATCACACCAGGGATTGCCCAATCCTCCCGCCCGCCGGTTCACGTTCCTGCAGGGGAACCTGGCATGGGACCACAGATTTCATTTACACGAAGCGGGCTCACGGTGCCGTGGGATTCACGCTTTTCCAGTTTGCTGGAATTCGCGGAAGCGTGCGACGTTCCCGTGCAGTGGTCGTGTCGCACAGGGGTCTGCCATACCTGCGAGTGCGCGCTGATCGGAGGAAGTGTGCAGTATCAGCCTGATTTCCTGGAGCCACCAGCCACCGGCAACTTGCTCATCTGCTGTTCCAGACCATCTGGCGATATCGAGGTTGACCTGTGATTGTAGGGCCGCCTGGCGAGATTTCTTTCGCCAGGTCGAAGTCTATGCCACTGGCGGCCGGATTGCAGATGATTTGTCGAGAAAACAACCGATGAAGAACCTCATTGATGTAGTTCAGGACGCGGGGAGAAACTGTGTCGCCATTGGGCACTTCAACGTAGCCGATCTCGTCCTGCTAAAAGGTATCTTCGAAGCTGCGCGTGAACTGAACGTGCCGGTTATCGTTGGCGCTTCGGAGGGAGAACGGGAGTTTGCGGGAACGCAGCAGCTCGCGGCTCTTGTGCGAAGTCTGCGTGAGGAATTTGACTATCCCATCTTCCTGAATGCAGACCACACGCATTCGTTGGCAGGCGGACTGGAAGCCGTGAACACGGGCTTCGATTCAGTTGTGTTCGACTTATCCACGCTGCCATTGGAAGAAAATGCCCAGTCGACTAAGGAGGCCGTCGAGGCCTTCAAGTCCATGAACCCGACGGTGGTCGTCGAAGGGGAAATTGGGGACATCGGCAGCGGCTCTGAGATACATGCTGACAGTCCCGGTCCCGACCGCGCGTTGACAACTCCTGCAGAGGCCCGACAGTTTGTCACAGAGACGAAGGTGGACGTGCTGGCCCCCGCCGTTGGCAATTCGCACGGCATGCGCAAGAGTATGGTTACAGGCAAGGAGCGAAAGCGTCTGGCGATCGAACGAATTCGAGAGATCAAATCCGCGACCTGTATACCTCTTACCCTGCATGGCGGTTCCGGCACAGCAGACGACGATCTTAGACGGGCGATCCTCGCCGGGGTCAATATCATTCACATCAATACGGAATTGCGTGTGGCCTGGAAACACGGACTTGAGGCTGGTCTCGCGCGCCGCGAGGACGAGGTGGTGCCGTACAAGATCCTCCCGTCGGCCGTCGCCGCGATCCACGACGTCGTGCGCGCGAGGCTTCGATTATTCGGAGGGCAGAACTAAAGGACATTTTCGATTTGGCCATCGGGCACGGAGCACCAGCGGCGGTGCAAGCGGCCGTCGCGCCGCGTTTCGGCTTCCGTCTGATCGGCGCCGCCTTGATCCTCCACTTACGCCCGAGGCTCGCGCACAAATGGCGACATCTCCAGTGGGCCGCGAACTACTCGCGGTAACTTGTTTGGACCACTCACATATGGATTGCCTCGCTCGTAGAAGCGCAGTTTGCTATCCACGTTGCGCGTCAAGCCGATGCGCACGCTATTGCCGATGGCGGCCGTTTTCCGCCGGCTCGTCGCGAGCCAGAGCGGACCGGCGGCGCACAGATCCAGGCCATCTTGCCTGAAATCAATCTGCATCGCCTGCGCTAGCCGGCCCGGCCCGCGGGCTAAATCGAGCAGCCCTGCCCCGCCGCGGAAGCGTTCCATCCGATCGATGCCCTCGAGTGGTTCGAGGGCACGCAAGAGGACTCCCGCCCCGACTCCGACCGCCTCGCTCGTCACGTTCAGCATGAACGATGACCCGTAAGTGAAATATACGTAAGCATGTCCCGGCCCAAGAAATAGTGAGGCATTGCGCCGCGTCTCTCCCCGAAATGCGTGCCCTGCGGAATCACCGACCGGATAGGCCTCCGTCTCGACGATGCGGCCGCTGAGCCTGCCATCATCGGTATCATGGACCGCTACTTTGCCAACCAGGTAGCGTGCCAACTCCACAGTATCCACCGGAAGTTCCGCTCGACGGAGACGCCGAAGACGACAAAAAGGAATTGCCTTGCCTTCGCGTTTCATTAGGAACCCTATAACGCATAGCGGAAGATCGCGCAAACAAGGCCCCCGGAGGGCATGCTGGCCTCCAGTAGGGTTTGAACGTCACCGCCGTGGCGAAGCGTTTGCACGGCGGCCGTGTCCAGGAGGTCGGCCCCACCGTCGACCGCGCCCGGAACAGCCCCGTTCTCAAGTAGGAATAGATGTTCGACTCTGCCTGTGGAAGCGGCAAGCAGAATCTCCTGTACATCTGCCGAAGCGTGGCCCGTTCCGATCTGCTTGTCGAACCTCTCCAGGGCGCGGCGCGCCGGCGCGGTGGCCACCGACCGAACCAACTCCAGGGATAGCTGATACATTTCGTTCTGGCCAAGGTGACCGGGTAATCCGCGTATTCCCGGTTCTACGCACGCGGGATAGGTCGTCAAACGATGGAAGAGCGCGACCTCATGTTCGACGCCTACAACAACCAGCGGCGGGTGCCCATCCTTCAGGAGAGCGTTCACGTCGCGATCTATCTCACGATAAAAACGGCCAAGGTGGTTGTCAGGGTGATCGCGATCATGCACGGGCTCCGCGCGAAGCGAGGATCCGGATGCGCGAGGAACGAAGCCGGCACCCTCGGTCCCCGCGTCTTTCGGAAATTTCGCGGCCTCACAGAATTGATCCGTGCATTTGAAGATGCGGGTATCATTCAGCTTTAGCGCGAGAATGTAGAACTCGAGGTGTTTGCTGGCAAGCGCCAGCAGCGGGCGAAGCTGGAAGCACTCACCAACGGCGGCGACGGGTTGCCCAACGAGATATCGCGTGCGGAATGACTCGCAGACGTCCGGCGCGCGCAGAAAAATGAACGTCGCCGGCTCCTTTGAGGAATCGATCACATTCGTAGCCGCAAGCTCTAACGGATCGAGAAGGGAGGCGATGTCATGCTTGGATGCGCTGGCCGCCAGCTTTGCGCGAACCTGAGCAAGCGCGTCTTTGAAGGCAATTCGCGCATCGCGAGCCTCGCGTTCGAGAAGAACGATCGAGATACATGGCGGAGCAGCCGACGCAAGACCGCGTAGCTTCTCCAGGGAAACCCTTCCCGGTTCGGTTGTCGTCATAAGTAAACTCCAGCAATCTGACGGGGGCTCTGCCTGGGAAGCGCGGTCAGCCTCCACCGCCCGCTTATCCTTAGCTTTGTTAGATAGGCACGCCACCCGCCATCGTCGGTTTCAAGAGCACCGGGCAAAGCGGCCGCTGACGAAGGTCCGACCCGGCATTTCGGCGGCTGTCGATCTGCAGGCCCTTATCCCGAAGTACGGTAAGCAGTTGCCTCCCCTGAACAAAGTGATACACCCGCGGTGCCCGTGACTTAAAGCCGCTGATTCAAGGCCGAGATTGCGGCAGTGAGCAGATTTGGCAGCCGTTCATCTGTGTCAACAGTCGGCTGTCGGTGTCAAGCGGATGGCTTTCGCGGCGCTCCACGCGGCACGTGAGCCCTTCGACGCACGGTAAAAGCTTCAATTCCCGGAACGTAGCCGTTCCCTGCCGACAAGAGCGTGTTGGTTCTTGAAATGCTTTCGTAAGCCTGTGACTGCGCAAAGAACATCGCTCGGGCAGGCGCCGACATCAGTCGCTTGCGATTTGACAGGAGCGGCTAGCGGTCTTGGCAAGGGATATAGAGCCGTGCGTTCGGTGACACGTTCGATTGCAGCACGAACCTCCGCTGAGGATCAGATGGTGCAATCCAGCCCGGATGCCAGTCCGATGAAGTGGCATCAGGCCCATACGACCTGGTTCTTCGAGACGTTCGTGCTGCGTCCGTTCCTTCCGGATTACAAGCCCTTTCGCGAGGAGTTTCGCTGGCTCTTCAACAGCTACTACAACTCGATTGGAGGGGTAGTTCCGGAAAAGCAGTTGCGTGCTTCGTTTTCGCGGCCGTCGCTCGTGGAGGTCCTCGCCTTTCGCGAACATGTGGACGATGCGATGGAAAAGCTCTTCGCTGGCCGCATTCCAGACGACGCAGCGCGACGGACAATGTTAGGCCTGAACCACGAGCAGCAACACCAGGAATTAATGCTGACCGATATCAAGCATGCCTTCTTCTCAAATCCACTGCGCCCGGCATACGACTCTACCCCTTTCGCGGAAGGCCGGGACGTTTCGCCGTCCGGCTTCAAGTGGCATCGCTTCCATGGCGGTGTGACTGAAGTTGGTTATGCCATAGACCCCACGAACAATCTCGACTTTTGTTTCGATAACGAAACTCCCCGTCACAAGGTATACCTGGAAGCCTTCGGGATTGCGAACCGCGGCGTCACATGTCGTGAGTACCTGGAGTTCATGTCGGACGACGGATACGCGCGCCCCGAGTTTTGGCTTTCCGAGGGCTGGGAAGCGGTGAGAAATTTGGGATGGCGGGCGCCACTCTATTGGGAGCCGGACGCCCCGGATACCACTGGCTGGCGCATCTTCACCCTTCGAGGCTGGCATCTGCTTTCCGCGTTGCTGGACACCCCTGTATGCCACGTGAGTTATTTTGAGGCCGATGCGTTCGCGCGCTGGAGAGGCTGCCGGCTTCCCACCGAAGCGGAATCGGAACTTGCCGCGGAGGGAATTCCGATTGACGGGAACTTGCTCGGCACCGGAAGGCTACATCCCGCAATTGCGTCCGGCGGCGGGCTTGACCAACTCTTCGGAGACTGCTGGGAGTGGACCGCCAGCCCCTACACGGGCTATCCGGGTTATAAGCCACTTCCTGGTGCCCTGGGCGAATACAACGGCAAGTTTATGTCGGGCCAGATGATTCTGCGTGGAGGATCCTGCGTCACGCCCGCGAGTCACTTACGGCCTACCTACCGGAACTTCTTTCAGCCGGCGACGCGGTGGCAGTTTACAGGCATACGATTGGCGACCTAAGGACTATATATCAAACATGAATATCACCACCGAGTTTCAGACATTTGCCGGGACGAGCCTTGCCCCAGTAGCCGAAAGCACGGAGCTGATCGATGAGGTCCGGCGCGGCCTTCTGAAGCATCCGCGATCGCTTATGCCGTGGATGCTCTACGATGCCGAGGGGTCGCGCCTTTTCGAGTGCATCACGACCCTGCCTGAATACTATCCCACGCGAACGGAGCGCGACATTTTTGCGAGGCGTGCAACAGAGATCGTCGCAGCGGCATGTTCTCAGGGATCTCGGCCTTTCCGCCTGCTCGAGTTGGGAGCGGGAACGGCCGCCAAGACCGGTATTCTGTTGGAAGCGGCGGCGCGTTCGCGACATGAACTGATTTACATTCCGGTTGATGTCTCGTCGGATGCACTCGATGCGGCGTGCGCCAGCATCGGTTGCCTGCTGCCGGACGTGCAACTACAGCCGATGGTGTCGAATTACGTGACTCATCCGCCGAGGCTCGAGCGGTTCGAGGGGACCACGCTCGCGCTGTACATCGGTTCGAGCATTGGCAACTTCCTACCGGAAGAGGCTCGCGCGATTCTTCGCGATCTGAGGTCTGAGCTGAGGCCGGGCGATGCGCTGCTGTTAGGCACGGACATGGTGAAAGACGAGAGGACTCTCGTGCGAGCGTACGACGACGACGCTGGCGTGACCGCAGCGTTCAATATGAACATTCTGCATCGCCTCAATCGAGAACTCGGCGCGAACTTCGATACGGCCTGCTTCCGGCACCGGGCGCGCTGGAATCGCGTGGAGTCACGTATCGAGATGCATCTGGAGAGCACCCGCGATCAATGGGTAGATATCCCGGCCGCGGAACTTAGCGTTCTATTCGCTGCCTTTGAAACCATTCACACCGAGAACAGCTACAAATTCACCCGGAAAACACTAGCCGCCATGTTGGATGATTCTGGCTTTACGGTCGAGCAGACCTGGACGGATCCGCAGCAGTGGTATGCGCTCACGCTCGCGGGCCTGAGGTAGTCGCCGGCAATCGACAATCGCACCTGAGGAGTCTTCCCCGGAAAGGCGGCGCAGCGGCCGCCTTTCTCGGCGTCTGGCTATTACAAATTTTCTTTGCTCGCCGGCAAAACCGCTTTTGGATGCTTGTTCCATCCATGGAAGGCCGAGAAGTCGCCGGCGTTCCAAGCCTCGCGGAGTCCGGGGGCGCTCAGATCCCAATCGGGCCGGATCTCTCTCGTCGCCGCCCGCAGGTCGTGCCAGAGGTCGATGACGGAAGGCCGGCCCCAGAACCAATAGCCGTTATAGATGCTGTGGATGACGAGTCCTGGCTTGAGCACGAGCGTGTGCGGAATCATGGGATTGTGCTCGGGGTCGGTGTATTCCTCAATGTCGAGGTCCTTCTGAACCGTTCTGTCGGGGTCGGAGAGGAACGTCCACTCGGCTCCGACCGACGCGCGGAACTCCTGCAGAGTGTGGTGGTCATCGGTGGAGATCGTGACGATCTGGGTGTATGCCACGGCGATCTTCGGGTAAAACGCGGCAAGCTCCAGATGCTGCTGGTGTTCTTTCGGGCAGTAGTGCCCGCGCGAGAGCGTCAGGATGAGGGGGTCGTCGCCCTGGAGTTCGCTGAGCCTGCGTGGTGTGCCCATGTGATCGGGCAACTGATAGTCAGGAAAAGTGGTTCCGGGTACGATGTTAGAGCGCATAATTGGATTCCTTTCACAAGCAACGCACGGTCAACCGGTGCCGGAGGAACGGCTCAGCTAATCCATGCGATATGAGTCATCGCAGACCTTCAACTCCGTCTCAATGCCGCGTCACACGATTTGCATGATCATCTACCTTTTGGAATGAAGCCCGGGCTGCCGGTCTTCACTACTTCATTGAACCTCTGTCTGTGCCGCCGTCTTTCCAACTCGTGCGGCGATTGCCGTAATGACTGGATCCTCGAGTGGCCCCGGCCTCAATCCGTGGCCCAACGGCGCAAAAGCCAACAACACGATGTCCTTTTGCTTGCAGAATTCCATAGCTGGCATCCAGCAACACGCCCTGATAGGGGGTGCCGAGCCTGCCTTGCTGGCCACTTCATCTTGCGAATCAGTTCCGCCCGAACACCACTTTGTATGCCGCCTAAGAGGACTGAACTTAGCGTGCAGCGCCGTTGCAACACATGGAAGCGGCCAATCTGGCCACGGGTAGAAGCGCAACGGCGCCAGGCCTAGGCGACGACATCCCTCTTCATTCCTACGAGCTGCGAGTGGTTATGGGATACTAGCGAACGCTCGCTATAGCTTTTGCAAGTTGGGGGCCATGTTTGGGAACGGGCGCCTTAAGTTGCCGATGCTAAACGAAGTTTCCGCCTGGAAGAAATGGTCGCGCCCAGGGCTGGGCCACATCGATCCGCGAGACGGCGCGGCGTCATGTCGGCCTGGCGTTGCAGAGTCCGCGGCGAACGCGTCTGGGTTTATGCGGCTTAATGCGGACGCCCGCTTGGACGAGCGCCCAGTATGTGCTGGTTCCAGTCTAGAACGCCGCGAAACTTCCGGGCTCGGTCGTCTTGACGATCAGTTTCGGGAGTCGACCCAAGACAGTGCCAGAGTTTCCCGGAGACCCGAGTTGGAGAGTCGGCTCGCGTCGACCCGCTGAGTCGGTCCGCGAACAGTTGCGCCCTCCGATCGCCGCTCCGTTTTTGGCTTCAAGACCTTCGCGGTGGTGCGCGACTTGCGTGAGCCGAATGAGGAGGCGGGGTGTCGCGGCATTTGTGTAGAAAAGTGGGAATGCAATGATTCGACGCATTGGAGTCGCAATACTCGTAATGGCTTTCGTCGGAACTGTCGGTGTTCTGCTTTTGTCGCGGCGGCACGCGATTGCCCCCATCGACCCCCCAGCCCGCGAGAGTTTCTCTGCCGGATCGGTTGCTCGCGGAGAAGCTCTGGCCGCGATCGGGCATTGTGCGTCGTGTCATACGCATGCGGGTGGACAACCATTCGCGGGCGGGTATGCAGTTAACACTCCGTTCGGGATTGTTTACGGAACGAATATTACACCGGACTTGAAAACCGGTATCGGAATGTGGCCGTTGGAGGCCTTTCTCCGCGCCATGCGCGAAGGCGTTGCCCGCGATGGGTCCCATCTTTTCCCCGCGTTCCCTTACAACGCTTACACCAAACTGACAGACGACGACTTGAGGGCCTGTACGCATACTTGATGACGCGCCCGCCGGTCAGCGCAAGCGTGCCGTCGAACACGGTTCCGTTTCCATTGAATGTCCGCGCTCTGCAGGAAGGGTGGAAACTTCTTTTTTTCAGGAGGGGACGCATCCAGCCCAACCCTGCAAAGAGCGACGAATGGAATCGCGGAGCCTATCTCGCCGAAGCGCTCAGTGATTGTGGCGGCTGCCACACTCCGCGGAATTCACTGGGCAGCGAAAAGACCAGGGCTGACTATGCCGGCGCGGTTGTCGACGGCTGGATCGCACCTGCGCTCGATCGGGCGAATCCCTCACCCCTGCCGTGGACACAAGAGGATTTATTCTGTTTCCTGCGAACCGGCACAAGCTCTATGCACGGGGCGGCTGCCGGTACGATGACGCCGGTCATCCGCTATGCTCTGGCGCTTGCGATCGTGCCGGACTCCGACGTTCGAGCCATCGCCGTCTACTTCACCGACGTGAATCAGGCGGCCGCACGTGCGTCAAGCGTCGACGCGACGCTGCGTGAAGCGATGGCGACTTCAGATCTTGCCGTCGAGCAGCCGTACGACACCGATGCGAACCTCTATGCCTCCGCCTGCATGAGCTGCCACTACAATGCGGCGCGAGCCCCACTTCCTGCGCGGCCGGAACTCGCTCTCAATAGTGCGCTGACGCTGCCCGAACCGACCAATTTCATTCAGGTTGTATTGAACGGCGTCGGTACCACCAACGGTGCGCCGGGGATGGCGATGCCAGCCTACGCGTCGCTTACCGATATCGAAATTGCCCGGCTCGCGGCTTATCTGCGCCGCACCCGCGCAAAACTTCCACCCTGGAACGACGTGGAAAGGAAGGTCGCCGCCGTCCGCCGGGAGTCGGCGGGGCGTTGAACAGAAAGTGAGAAGATCATGATCACATTCCAACTCAATGGGCGTAGCGTTTCCGTTCACAGTACGAGGGACGCGCCACTGCTCTGGGTGATTCGCGATGAACTGGGCCTGACTGGAACCAAATTCGGCTGCGGGATTGGCTTTTGCGGCGCCTGCACCGTTCATGTCGAGGGGCGCGCCACGCGATCCTGTATCACTCCGCTCAGCTCAATCGCGGGAGCCAAGGTGACCACGATCGAAGGGCTCGATCCTGAGGGCAGGCATCCGCTCCAGGCCGCGTGGCTTGAGCTGCAGGTCCCCCAGTGCGGCTATTGCCAATCGGGGCAGATCATGCAGGCAGCGACGCTGCTGAAAGACTATCCCGACCCCACCGATCATGACATCAACGCGGTCATGGCCGGAAGTGTATGCCGATGCATGGCGTACGGTCGAATAAAGAAAGCCATCAAGCTTGCGGCCACGAGAATGCGGGGAGTGACTCATGGTTAGTTTGTCTGCTCATGGCCTGCGGTCGACCTTCGAACCGTCACGCCGCGGCTTTCTGATTACCATGATGGGTGCCGGCGTGATGCTGGGATACCCCCGGTCGAGCCTCGCCGGGCCGGCTCGTAGCGCCGGCGAACTATTCGAGCCAACCATCTGGTATGGCATCGATCCCAGCGGCACGGTGACGATCAATATTATTCGCGCCGAGATGGGGCAGCATGTTGGTACCGCGCTTGGCCGGATCGTGGCCGAAGAGCTGGAGGCCGATTGGAACAAAGTTAAGATCGTCACCGTCGACTCCGATTCGAAATGGGGCGTGATGCTCACCGGCGGCAGTTACTCGGTTTGGCAGAGTTTCCCGCTGCTCAGCCGAGCGGGCGCGGCCGGCCGTATTGCTCTGGTCGAGGAAGGCGCCAGGTTGCTCCGCGTCTCTCCACAAATGTGCACGGCGCGTGCTGGCGCCGTGCACTCCGGAGGAAGATCGATCCAGTACGGTGATATCGTCGCGCGCGGTGATCTGCGGCGAACCTTCACGCGCGAGCAGCTCGAACAAATTCGGATCAAGGCCCCAGACCAGCGCCGCCTCATCGGGCGGGAAACTCCGGCGTTGGACGTTCCGGCGAAGGTCAACGGTAAGGGCGTCTACGGCCTGGACACAAAGGTGGAGGGAATGGTGTATGCGCGCCCGAGGATTCCACCAACGCGTTACGACTCCAAAGTGATCTCGATTGACGACTCGGCGGCGAGGCACGTGCCAGGCTATCTTAGTAGCCTGGCTCTGGAGGACCCGTCCGGCACCGTGCCCGGCTGGGTGATGGTGTTCGCTGAAAGCTTCGTCGCCGCGAACCGCGCCGCTGACCTGGTGAAGGTGATGTGGCGCTCGGGCACGGCGGCGACTGTATCCGAGCGGGACATTCAGAATCGCGCAGCGGAGCTGATTGCGGATTGCAACGGAGGCTCCCTGCTGGTCGACGATCCGGGCGTCGAGGCGACGCTCGCGTCGGCGAAGCGGAAGATCGAGCGAACCTACACCACGGGCACCGTGATGCATTTCGCGTTGGAACCGGTCAACGCGCTGGCTTTTGAAAAAGACGGCGTCTTCGAAATTCATACCGGGAATCAATGGCAGACGTTGATCCTTCCAGTGCTGGCCAAGGCGCTCGGGCGCAGCCAGGACAAGATCGTGCTGCGCAGTTACCTGATCGGTGGGGGATTCGGACGCCGCCTGGACGGTGACTATGCCGTGCCGGCTGCGTTGGCCGCGAAGGCGCTCGGCAGGCCGGTCAAGATGGTATGCACGCGCCCCGACGACATGCGTTTCGACTGTCCACGATCCCCATCGACGCAGGTGCTGCGGATGGCCTGGGGAGATGGGGGCCGCGTGACGGCGATGGATCACCAGGCGGCGGCCGGATGGCCGACTGCGGTGATGGCCCCGTCCTTCATGATGAAAGGAACCAACGGTGTTCCCTACGATCCATTCTCCATCTCGGGTGCGAATCACTGGTACACGGTAGGGGCCCAGCGGGTACGCGCGCTGCGCAATGATCTGGCGGAACGGACGTTTCGGCCCGGTTACCTGCGCTCCGTCGGGGCGGGCTGGACCAATTGGGCGCTCGAGAGTTTCATCGACGAGGCGGCGCTCGCGGCTAGTGTCGATCCGGTCGAGTTTCGTCTGCGCATGCTCGATGGCGCCGGTCGGAATGCCGGATCGTCGCCGAGCTCCGTCGGGGGCGCGCACCGCCAGGCGGCCGTGCTCGCCCGCGTGGCTAAGAAGGCGGGGTGGGGTAAGCCGTTGCCCAGAGATGTTGGACTCGGTATCGCGACCACCTTCGGCCAGGAGCGCGCCATGCCCACCTGGCTAGCCTGCGCCGCTCGCGTGCGGGTCGACCGCTCCAACGGCCACGTCGCGGTGGAGAAGCTGACCATGGTCATCGATGCCGGGACCATCATTCATCCCGACAGCGCCGAGGCGCAGGTGGAGGGCGCGCTTTTGTGGGGGTTGGGAATGGCCCTGCATGAAGGATCGGAGTTCATCAACGGGCAGCCGAAGGATACCAACCTCGACACTTATCGCGTGCTGCGCATGGCCGACGTACCGGAACTCGAAATTGAGTTTCTCCCCAGTACGGAAGCCCCGGTTGGGCTTGGAGAACCGGCCACCACCGGGGTTGCACCGGCGATAGGAAATGCGATCTTCGCCGCCTGCGGGGCACGCCTCCGCCATCTGCCGATGCGGCCCGCAGCGGTGTTGGAAGCGCTCGCGCACCGAGCATGATTATGGCAGCGTCGGAATAGGATGAGGAGTCTCGGCCGGATAAGTGATCGTCGTGCCCCGAACTTGGGCAAACGGGGTGAGAGTGTGAACCTGGCGGCGCGTAGCGCTCATGATGTCCTCCGTGCGAATTCCGCGAACAAGCAAGGCGTCAGCGATGAGCAACCGATGGCAGCGCCAAGGCAGCGCTTCAGCGCACATCAAGGCGATTCGATCTTGCTTAGCCGTTTGGATCGCTTCTTCGAGGCTCTCCCCAAACTCGCGCGTTTGCATGTAATCCGCATAGCCGCGAAAGGAGGCATTTCGCCAGCCTCCGTTGGGCGAATCGCGCCTGGCATGGCGAAGGCCGCCAAGACCTGGCATGTGGACATATTTCAAGCCGGACTTCATTAGAGATCGAGCCAACGAATCCTTATTGAACTGCGGATTGTGCGCGGAACGCGGCACCGTGCGCACATCGACGACGCAAGTTGTCCCGTGTACCCGGAGCAGACGGATGAATTCATCGATCGCGCGCGTGGAATGACCGATCGTCAGTACGAGCGGCGAAGTTCTTGATTCGGCATGCTTCTACTTCTGGAGCTTCTTGGGCGCCGATCCTTTGTGCATGGCCAGATGGTCGGTGGTGTCGCTCTTGATCAAGTACCGCGGCTCCTTCTCAGAAGCATGGACAATGTACCCCTTGAACGTAATGGCAGAGGTGATCCTTTTCTTGATCGTTCCCCGAACACGCCCTGACTCCGAATTCCATCCCACATGATCTCCGACCCTAAAGTCCGTGTTCATCCGTTCCAGGCTCTCAAGCCGGCCAGCCAGTTACCACTTGCCTACGTGCGCACCGCCATCCACGTGCAGCACCTCCCCGGTCACTTGACCGGCTTCTGTCAGATAAACGATCGCGTCCACGACGTCTTTCACCCCGGAAATCTGACCCATCGGTTGCAGCGTCTTGAGGAAATCCTTCGACTGCCCCTCATGCATGGGCGTATCGACCACCCCCGGCGCAACGGCGTTGACGCGTATGCCCTGCTTGGCATATTCCATCGCCAGGCTCCGCGTAACGGCTTCCAAGCCTCCCTTGATCATCATCGCAACGGAAGAATTAATCCCAGCGATCGGATGATTCACCTGGGCCGCGGTAACATTGACGATGCTTCCACCGGTGTTCTGAGTCAGCATTTGCTTCACCGCCATCTGCGTGAGCAGCAGAAAGCCTTCGAGGTTAACCGATGCCAGAGCACGAAGATCGTCAACCGTGTAATCCGTGAAGTGTTTCGCGAAATAGATGCCGGCATTGTTGACCAGCGCATCAATCGATTGGAATTGGGTTTTCGCAACCTCGGCGATCTTCGCCGAGGTGGCCGCTTCGGTAATGCTACCATCGACCAACGCAAGGTTGTCTGACGCTTCGAACGGGTTCGACGTGGTGATTTCCAGCGCGTTGGCCACTACGTTGTAACCGCGATCCAGAAACGCCTTCACAAGCCCTGCTCCAATCCCCTTAGAACCACCAGTCACGATTACCGTCTTGCGCATACTCGTCAACTCAACTGGGCGATACATCCTATTTTCATATGGGCACGGTCTCTTCCGATCGAAGGCTAGGCCGCCGTCTGCCATTCGCCGTTGAGCTGACATCGGTTAGTAAGAATCTTGAAGGCAAGTCGCCCAACGCGGAAACGCAGACGACGGGATGCCGCGTCGGACATTCGCCAACCGCCATCGTCCCCACTGTCCTGAATCCGCCAAACGTCTTCCAGATGGCTGTAGCCGTGGCAGGTTTGCGAGCTTAAGACGTTGCTCTTGCCAATTGCATTTGCTGCGTAAATTTAAAAGGCATCGTCGTCGTGCCCCCTGATAAACAAGCGAATAACAGAGATGAATTTGTTGCAGCCGTTGGACTTACGGTTCAGAGCGCAATCTGATATCAGGGCCGGATCAGGTTGAGAATCAGAGCGGGATCAATGGCCTTTCGGGCTTGGGAAGCATGCCTCCGGAACGGCCGATGCTCCATTGGGACTCTGTGAACGTTGGGTTTCTTTTTCTTGTTCCGGCCCCTGATACGGTCCTGATATCGGAATGCTCTTTGAGCGGTAAGTCCAACGGCTGCAACAAATTCATCTCTGTTATTCGCCTGTTTATCAGGCAGTCCTACGCAGCCGGGCTGCTCGCCGTAGTCTTCATCGCCTCTGGATGTGCTCAGTCCTTGAGTCTTGCCAAACTGATGCATGACCCCATGAGGGGCAGCCTCACTCGCTTGAGGGCAGTGCTCGTAGAACTCGCCGAGACAAATACTGCGGCCAAGCCGGAAGAGAGAGGCCAGGACAAACCGTCCAATTTGACGATAAACGCCGACGCCAAAGAGCACGGTTAACCCCCGACGCGCTTCTGTGCCTCCCCATCCGGTGCCGGATGGCACCATAGACGTTCAGTCCGAGAGCCCGCGAAAGGAGTTTTTGGTCGGGTCGTCGGCGATCCAGAAGCAATCCACATGGGCGAAAGTCGCTAGCCTTCATCGGAAACGCCTCGGCCGTGCTCGCCTTCGCGGTGGCCGCAGCGGTCCTCACAGCCGTGCTGTGCGGCCTCGCACCGGCCATTGCCGCGTCGCGGTCCGATATCCAAAAGGCGCTGCGGGCTGGCGGAGGCTGGGGCGCTACGGCTGGGCGCAAGCGGCCCACCCAGTCACTCATCGCCGTGGAGGTGGCGCTCGCGATGGTCCTGGTGATGGGCGCAACCCTGATGATCCGCAGCTTTCGGAACCTGGTCGCGACCGGGATCGGCTTCCAGACGGCTCACCTGGAAATTGCTGACATCGAGTTGCCCGAAAAGAGCTACCCCGACAAGGCCAGCCGCTCGCGGTTCTTCCGGGCCCTCCTGGACAGCGTGCGAAACCTGCCCGGCGTGACCGGCGCCGCCCTGACCGACAACTTGCCTCTCCATCGGGTCTCGGCAGGCAACTTCTATGTAGCGGGCAGGCCAGACCCGCCTCTGAACGCCCTCCCGATCGCCGACTTCGCCAATACCAGCCCGAACTACTTGGCGGTACTTGGGCTGCCAGTTTTTGCGGGCCGCCCGTTGACGGATACGGACCTTGAGGCCACCGAAAGGGCTCTCGCGAACCCGAAAGGCGGCGAGGGCTTTTGCATCGTGAACCGGGCGTTCGCGCGCCAGTTTTTCGGCAGCGTGAACGCGGTCGGCCAGCGACTGCTCGACGGCGACAAGACGCACGGCTGCCAGATCGTAGCGGTGGTGTCGGACTACCGGCCGCTAGGCGCCGAAAACGGAGCGAGGCCGCAGATCTTCTGGCCCAATCTCGGAAACCAAAGCGCTTCGCTGGTAGTGCGCACGACCGGCACTGCGGAAGCTGCCGCGAGCGCGATTCGCGGGAGAGTATTTGGCCTGGACCGCGGCTTGACCCTCGATACGGTCTGGCCGCTCGACCACTGGGTAGATCAGTGGCAATCGCAGCGGAGATTCAACACGCTTCTGCTTTCCGTATTCGCAGGGCTGGCGCTCATGCTGGCACTCGCCGGTATCTATAGCGTCCTCTCGAACGTAGTGGCTTCTAGGGTGCGTGAGATCGGCATCCGAGTCGCGATGGGAGCCCGCCCGACACAGATCGGCGGCCTCGTTCTCCGCCAGAGCCTGACTCCGGTGGCAACAGGACTGGCAATCGGGCTCGGAGCGAGCGTCCTACTGGCCAGATTCTTGGAATCCCTGTTGTTTCAGATCAGTGCAAGAGATCCCATGACGATGATAGGCGCGGCTCTGGTCATTCTGGCTGTTTCGCCGGTTGCGGTTTGCATACCGCTGCGGCGGGCCTTAGCCGTCGACTGCTCGGTAACGCTGCGGGAGGAGTGAAGCGCATCCGGCCTGAATTCAGGGCAGATCGTGGGCGGTCCGGCAGCAATCCACATGAGTGAGACGCCATGTCGGACTTGTGCAACCAGCGGTCCGGATACGGCGTTCGCGGATCCTTGGGCGTGGCCGCCAATGGCGACCGCACGCTTCCTCGAACGGGACTTCCGGGGAGCGCTGGCCCAGGCCGGGCGGTATTGACAGGACAAGGCTGGCAATGATCAGCTAGGCATGCTCTGTTCCGCGTATACTTCTCTATTGGTTTCCACCGAGGTCAACGAATCCGATGTCTGAGACGGCCGATTCTCGGAAGTCTTATCCTGAAAAAACTGCCTGCGCATGTCAAGTCACGTGCGATGCCTCCACAAAAACGGGCCGACAGCAGAGGCTTAAAGGGAACCGGGGGGCACCTGGCGTTACTATGGCTTATAAAGCAGGAGATCCGGAATGGCGACGAATCGAAAGCCGCTGTGGACGGCTACGCGGATCGTGTTAGCGCTGGCGCTGGCCAAGCTGCTGCTCCATCTGCTCACTTACCGCGGATATGGCATCTTCCGCGATGAATTGTATTATTTGGCGTGCAGCCGCCATCTGGCTTGGGGTTACGTGGAGTTTCCGCCCATGATCGCAGTGCTGACACGAGCGGTGACGGCAACGCTGGGGGAAAGCTTGTTTGCGGTCCGTCTGCTGCCGGCTGTGGCTGGGGCGGCGTTGGTAGCGCTTGCGGCGATGATTGCACGGGAGTTGGGCGGCGGCAGATTCGCGCAGGGCTTGGCCGCGCTGAGCGTGATTTGCGCGCCCGGCTGGCTCGGGAACAATCACATCCTCAACACCAACCCGTTTGAGCCGTTGTTCTGGGCGGGCTGTGCGTGGCTCATCATTCGCGCGATCAAGACCGGGGACTCGCGATACTGGCTGTGGTTCGGGCTTGTCGCGGGCCTGGGGTTGATGAACAAGCACGCGACTTTGTTCTTCGGCTTCGCCGTGGCAGTCGGGCTGCTGCTCACTCCTGCGCGTAAGGCCTTCGCTCAGCGAAATTTCTGGATCGGCGGGGCCATCGCGGCGCTCATCTTTCTGCCCAACATGCTGTGGGAGATCCAGTGGGGTTGGCCCACGCTGGAGTTCCTGCGAAACGCCGTCAAATATAAGAACGCAATTCTGACACCTGGGCAGTTCATCGCCGCACAGTTGCTGCTTACGGGCGCCTCGACACCGGTGTGGTTTGCCGGCTTGTGGTTCTATTTCACCAGGAGGGGCCGACCCTATCGTGCGCTTGGTCTGGCTTATCTGGTAATCGCGGTGGTCCTGTTCGTTCTGCGCGGAAAAGGATATTACCTGCTGCCGGCCTACCCCATGCTGTTGGGCGCAGGTGGTGTGCTCCTGGAAGAGGCCATTGGTTTGCGAGCGTGGAACTGGCTGAAGCCGGCTCTGGTCACGGTGATGCTGGCTCTCACTTTGGTCGCCCTGCCGCTGGCCATCCCAATCCTGCCGCCCCAAGACTTCATCCGCTATGCGGCCTGGCTTGGGTTTCAGTATGCCGAGGAGCGTCACCAGATGGGCCCGCTGCCCCAGTTTTATGCCGACATGTTCGGCTGGCAGAACATGGCCGAGCAGGTAGCCGCGGTCTTTCGCACGCTCTCTCCGGAGGAACAGGCACACGCTGCCATCTTCGGGCAGAACTACGGCGAGGCCGGCGCCATAGACTATTTTGGTCCGCGGCTGGGAATTCCGAAAGCGATCAGCGGACACAACAACTATTACCTGTGGGGACCGGGACCAAGCGATCTCGAGGTGGTGGTCGTGATTGGCGGGAATCCGGACGATGCGCGCAAGATATTTGGAGACGTGCGCGCCGCCGGCAGGATCACGGAGCCCTACGCCATGCCGTTCGAGAACAATCTGACAATCTGGGTGTGTCGCCAGCCGAGAGTCCAGTTGCGGCAGATCTGGAACAAGTTGAAGTTCTACGTCTGAGTCTCATTTCACCTTCCGGAGGCACGGGATCTCTGGAAGTCAGCCACTGAGCGGAACCCAGCGCGCTGCACTTCCTGATCGAGGACGCAAGTGAGCGCCTTCACAGCGGCCGACTCGCGCTCCGTCCACTGGCACTCCCGCCTATCTTGTTCGATTACTTCTGCGAGCACTGTTGGATCTTCCGTTGAAAGGCTTTGCAACGCCAGGCGCTTAATGGCGTCGTATGGGTCAGAAGCAGGCTCCGGCGCCAGGAATCTCTCCAGCCGTTCCACTCGCTTCCGTACGTTCGGCATTCAGGGATCACCTCTCCAACAGGCCAACGTGGAACGCACTGCTTCACCTGTTCGGCAGCCCGTTCCAACTCCGACACACGCGCCTCGATGTCCTCAATTTCGATGGCCTTGGCCGAGTGGTCCAACACGCTATCGGCGGCCCTGACTCGCGTGGAGTGCGGCGCGCCGGTGTCCACCATGATCTTCAACAGGGTCGAAACCGCGGCGCCGGAAGCCTGTTGCAGCCTGGCGACCGATTGCCGAAAGGCAGCACGTCGCGCCTCCCGGTAGGCTGCCTCGAACTCCGGCACCTTGAGCCAGCGCAGAAGCGTATTGGCCCCGATGCCGACAGCCTTGGCGGCTTCCTCGATGTTCCGCTGGGTGAGCAGCGCGGCGATCGCTTCTTCCTTCTTGCGCCCGAATTTTCCGCCGGGAGCTTTCATTTCCCCCCCAATTTTCACCATCTGGGCTGACCAAATCGCCGTGAGTGCCACCGAACTCGTCAGCTTCAGAAGCGTCGCCAGAGCGGGGCCATCGCCAGTTCTTCGCCATCGTCGATTTCTTGTTGCGGAATCCCCTTGCTTTTCAGGCACTTCAGAGTGATCCATGTGATGACCGCGCAGAGCGTGGCACCAAGGAGGACGATTATGACGACCTTTACGATTGATAGCGAAAACAACATCACGGCGTTTGACTCCGCAGAAGAGGCCGCCGCCGCAACCACTACCCCGTTCGATTCCTTCGCCAGCCAGAAGGCTGGCGGAACTGGCCGCCGCTTGGCCGGCCGAGCGCCTGGTGGCCATCTGGAACAGCCTGCCGGGCGGTACCCCGGTGAAGCGCTTCACGGACCGCAAGACGGCGGTCACCCGAATCTGGAAGCGCATCCAGGGCCTAGGCGAGCCCGAGAAGCCGCAACCGGATCAATCCGAGAAGCCGCAAGCGGAACGTAAGGCCAAAGGTGGCGCACGGACAGCCTCGGGTAAGGCAGCCAGGAAAATCACTGCCGCGAAAAACGCTCCCAAGAGCAAAACGGCCGCGAAAACGCGCGAAGCTACGGCACCGCGCGAAGGCAGCAAGACGGCCCAGGTCGTGGCGATGCTCCAGCGCAAGAACGGCGCTACGCTGGCCGAGATCATGGACAAAATGGGCTGGCAGAAACACACCGTCCGCGGGTTCATGGCCGGCGCGATGAAGAAGGCCGGGTACACCGTCGAGTCCTTCAAGTCCGACAAGGGGGAGCGAACCTATCGCATCAACCAGTAGCACGAACGCCCTTCCCGTTCCGCCCGCCCGGCTTCAGCCGCGGCGGGCTTTTTCTTTCTCCTTTGCCCCACCGGGCCCCAACGCCCGGCAGCCTTGGCCGGACACCCCAAGCCGGCGCCGCCCAAGCTAACGTGGGCCAAACGTGGCGCAACAGGGGCCCCGGCTCGCGGCGGCCGCAACTCCCCGGACCAGTCCACCAGCGCCTGGCACAACCCCTCCACGTCCGGGTGCCCAGCCCACTCGGCCGCTCGCGATGCTGTATGCTGGCGGCCAGGAGCAGCGGAAATCCACATGCCATGCGAACTAGATCACCGGATCGCCGAGCACCTCGTCTCCGGTGGCATTTCGAGCCTGAACCCGCCCCGTGGGAACAAGGTCGTCTGCACGCGACGCGCCCTGCACACCGCGTTTCTGGCGGTTGCGCAAGAGGCCCACGAAATCGGCTTCCTGGCGGGCCAAAAGGAGCGCTTCGGTGATCTCACCCGTCCTGGCAGCCCAGACAGGCCGGCCTGGATGGATATCCGGCTCGACGACCGGGCGGACCTGGCCAAACATCACATCCGGATCAAGCCCGTCGTGCTGAGACCGCTGATCGGTGAGGGCGCGCGTTTGGTTAACCGGCGGTGAGGCGCGAGCTTACTGCCGCGTTACCGCCGGCGCCCAGAAGTGGATGAACTTTTACACCAAGGTCCTCACGAAACTAGGTGTGGACGCTGGCCTCAAGCTGACCTCGACGGTGTACCCGGCTTTCTTCATCGCACCGCCCATGAAACCGCGGACCGTATGTTTTTGCCAACTCATCTTGCCGCTCGGAACGCGGCTTGCGGACCGATGGATCACGCGGGCACAATCCCAATCCCGAACTGTTGGTAGAACTCGCCGTTCGGGTAGGAGGCCGGCAGCGGCGAGTAACTGACGTTGCTCCCTTCGCCGGACTCGTCCTGGCTGGCGGTGGCTGTGAGGCTGTTGCCGGCGTAGCAAAGGAAGATGCCTTGGCCCGCCGAGAAATCGGTCGTGGCGCCGCCGTTCTCCCCGACCATAATTGCCTGGTAATTGAGAATGGGCGCGAGGTTGCCGGTCACGACAGCGGGTCTGATGCCCTGCAGCGTCAGCGCCGGCGAGTTGAGAACGGTGCCGTTGGGCTGGGCGACGCTGAAGGCGAAGCCGGTGACGTTGCCAGCCTTATCGTTCACGAGCGTCGTTGTTAGTTGCCAGCCCCTCGGCAAGCGGTTGTTCGGCAGGGGCACCACGCCCGCGTTGTTGGCCAGTGACCGGGAATCCCAGTTGATGAGGGGACTCCCCGGGAGATCCTGCTGCCGGAAGTCGTTGACCCAGAAAAACAGCTCGCTGGCGGCGATTCGAAAGCCGTACTGCTGCCAGACGAAGGGTTCCGCCCCCGACGCCTGCGAGGGACTGTTGCAGTTGATCTGGAACGAGTAGTTCCCGGTACTGTCCGGGACGATGTCCTCCGCGACGATGATCGTGACGGTCGCCCCGGTCACTGCGCCGCCCTTGCTATTGGCCAGCAAGTAGTTGGCGTTGCCTCCGGAGGGGGCCGGCAACAGGGTCGTGTAGGTATCCGGCCCGGTATTTCCCGGGATGTCCTTAGACCATGCAGACCATGTGCTGCCGCTCAACTCGGCATTGTAGAGGCTAACGTCCGAATCCTTGCCCTTGCACATTGCATACAGATTTCCATTGAATGCGGCGATCACCGCGCCTACACTGCTCTCCCCGCCGGGAATCTGGGCTTGGCCTGACCAGCTGGTTCCGTTGTAATCGGCGTACCAGAGACTCTCGTCGTTACCTTCCCCCTTCCAGACGGCGTAGAGCTTGTTGCCGACAGCAGCCAGGGATGCTCCGACGCTCGTTCCCACGTTGGGGATCTGGTTCTGACCGGACCAATTTGTTCCATCGTAGTACGCAAACCAAAGCCCCTGGTCGGAGCCTGCACCTTTCCAGATGGCATACAGCTTGCCGTTAAAAGCTGCCAGGGAAGGGCCTACGCTGCTGGCCACGCCCCCGATTTGCGACTGCGCAGACCAATTTGTGCCGTCAAAAGTGGCGAAATAAAGGTTCTGATCGAAGACGCTCTTCCATGCGGCAACCAACTTAGCGCCAAGGGCACACAGGGCTGGCCCCGTATCGCTATACACGTTAGGAATTTGTACTTGGGGGTCCCACTTGGAACCGTCGAACTTCGAGAAAAAAAGCCTCGGATCGCTCCATTCTCCCTTCCACGCTGCATAAAGCGATCCGTTCAACACGCCTAAGGCAGGACCCGCGCTGGTATTGCCAGGGATCGTCCCGGCGGCCACCCATTTGCCTTGTCCATTCCAGCGAGAATAGAAAATTCGATCGTCGTCCGGCTCGCCTTTCCAGGCCGCGTAGAGATACCCACCGTTAGAAACCAACCCTTGCAGAACTCCCATTTGAACCTCCCTCCATCCGAACCAGATTTTCCTTTTGACCCGGGATTCCCATTTTGGCTTCCCGGCTTGCCAAGTATACTCGAAATCGCGTTCCTTGTGGGTGCAATCTCCGTGGCCGCTCATTTCTTTTGTCCCAGAGCGGCCCCGAAACGTGCGAAAGAGTCCCGCCGTGCCTTCTCCATGCACAGGAAAACCCAACCTCGCCGCATTTTGCGTGATTTTTCATACACCTCTCCGTCCCCTCCATTCTTTTCAACCGGTTTACTGCTTCGCCTCCGTCTGCCAGTATCACATCACCCGGCTTGCTGATCCGGTCTGGACCCACGACCCGCGAAGGGCCGTCGTCGGATGTGCTGCACCTGCACTCCCCGCACCGCTTCCCACGAAAAACCCGCTCGCCGCGCTTGGTGTCGCCAGGCAGCTCGAAATAACGGCCGGCAAAGAGATAGACGAATAAGTCCGCCGCCTGCTGCTCACTCAGCTCGGGCTTAGCTAGGTTCCGACGGTGAAGGAAACGAAGTAATCCGGAAACTGGTGGGAGATCGAAGGTTGATTCCTGGTGCGCTTCACTCCATCTCGAACATCAGCACCGTTTTCGTCCCCCCAAAATGTGACAGAATATTGGAAACGCCGGAGGGACTCCATGCCGAGATATCACCTTCAAGTAAACGGAAAGTCATCAGCAGTCGATTCCTGGGACCCGGACCAGCCTCTGCTCTACGTCTTGCGAAACGCGCTGGGGCCCCACGGCGCGAAATTCGGCTGCGGGCTCGCAGCATCACCACTCTCGAAGGCCTCGGCTCGCCCGAGGCGCTCGACCGGGTGCAGGCCGCCTTCGTCGCCGAACAGGCGGCGCAGTGCGGATACTGCACCAACGGCATGATCATGGCCGCCTGCACGACCCGCAATCGCCGCATATACCAACGGCTCCGGCATCATGGAAGACCCGCCGTGGTGGACAAAGAAGGGTATCTGAACCTGCCGCAGGGACCGGGATTGGGTGTCACCATCAAGCAAGAGCTGATCGCGTAGAACGCCGCGGTTTCGGCTTATGCCTTGGTAGTGACAGCGAGGCTGCTTGGTTTGAGCCCGGGCGAACTCGCGGTCATCTGAATCCGGCCCGCCTTGGCCGTCGATTGCACGATGGCCAGGCACAGCCCGTTGAACGCTTTTATGCTCTTGCCCTTGCAATCCTCATGACTCACCGGATCTCCGCCGTCCACCCCAATGATCTTGCCCTCGCCTTGCATATCGAAGTCGATCTTATTGCCCGCAGTCGGCACTAGCCTGCCCTGCGCGTCGAGTATTCTGACCGTGAAATGAGCCAGGTCGCGCCGGTCCGCCGCTATTGTGTCTCTGTCCACGGACAGTTCAATCGCAGCCGGTTCTCCCGTAGTTGAGACCTCAAAGGTGGCGGCCACCTTCCCGTCCTTCGTGCCCACGGCTTTCAGCGTGCCCGGTTGATACGGCACCGTCCATGTCAGGTGCAGATCCGACGTGGTACGCGGAACATTTTGCCGGGCAACAGGTCCCCCGCGCCCTATGCGCGGGAACCAATAGCCCTCCACCCCGTAGGACTCGCCGTTCACAAACAGCTCGACGCTGTCACAATTCGTGTAGCAGAGTACCGGTATGACTCTTCCTTCGTGGCCCTTCCAGTTCCAGTGCGGCAAGAGGTGAACCATCGGCTTATCCGTCCACAAGCTCTGACACAAATAGTAACCGTCCTTGACGAAGCCGCAGGTATCTATTATTCCACCCCCACCCTGCTTTGCTGGCCACTGGGACTCGCCCATATGATCAAAGGTGTGACCGTAGTGGTCGCCGATCACCCAGTCGTTGATCCTCGAGAACCTCCACAACTGCTCGAAATCAGTCCCTCGGTTTCCGCGCCTGGCCACGGCGACCCCGGGACCCGGCGGGACAAGATCGGAATAGTCGCCCCTGGTGGGGCCGCCCGGGCCCGTGTTCTCCGTGCCGACGAACCTTCTCTCTCGGTATGCGTGCCGGTCGTCAGTGGCGTATGTTTCCGCCCGCTTGTTCCGGCGATCGAAATAGTTGTAGCCAGCTATGTCCAGGACCGCCAGGAACTCCGGCGGTGTATCGATACCTCCACTCAAGGCTTCACCGATCCTGTCGCAACCCATGGTCACGGGCCGGGTAGGATCCTCCCGGTGAAAGAACCCGACCAACCTCTTGACCGCCGCTACTCCCTCAACCTGGTTCTGCTCGCTGATCTCATTGCCCGCACTGTACATCACGACTGAGGGGTGGTTCCGGTCGCGCCGGACGAAGTCCGTTACGTCCCGCTCCGACCACTCGTCGAAGTAGTCGCCGTATCCAAATGCAGTCTTGTTTCGCTTCCACTCGTCAAACACCTCATCCATCACCAGGAAGCCCAGTCTGTCGCACAGATCCAGGAATACCGGCGCGTAAGGATTGTGAGCGGTCCGAATGGAGTTGCAGCCCGATCCCTTCAAGATCTCCAACTTCCGTTCCCAAACCCGTTCCGGCACCGCGTTTCCCATACAACCGGCGTCTTCATGCGCCCAGAGACCCTTCAGTTTCACCTGCTTGCCGTTCAGCAGGAATCCCCGGTCCACGTCGAACTCGACTCTTCGAATCCCAAAAACCGTGTCGTAGGAGTCGACAGGCATGTCCGGGTTCATCACCGAGGTGCGCACCTGGTAAAGGTAGGGATTGTCCGTCGACCACAGCTTCGGCTGGTCCACCCGTATCTGCTGCACGAACTCGTATTCTCCGTTGGCCGGGATGGTCATGCTCTCGCTCGGCTGCGCGCCCTCGGCGGGGTTCCCATCGCGATCCAGTATTGTGCTGGTCACCCTGCACTCGGCTGCGCTGTTGCCTTCATTCTGAACCCTGGTCTTGACTTGGACGGTGGCAACATCCATCTCCACCTTGGGCGTGGTGACAAACGTGCCCCAGTAAGCGCCGTGCACCTGGCCCGTAACCAGCAGCCAGGTGTGCCGGTAAATCCCGGACCCCTGGTACCAGCGACAGTTGGGCTGGTGGGAGTTGTCCGCCTTGACCGCAATCACGTTGTCACCGCCATACTTCAGGTGGGGAGTCATGTCGTAACAAAAACCGATGAACCCGTAAGGCCGTTTGCCCAGGTACTGACCGTTGATCCATACCTCGCTGAGCTGATAAACGCCCTCGAACTCTATGAATACCTTTCTGCCACGGTAGGATTCGGGAATGTTGAAGTGCTTCCGGTACCAGCCGATACCCATGGGGAAAATCTGCCCACCTCCCACCGCCATAGGCGGTTTCTCATTGATGGGCCCTTCGATGCTCCAGTCGTGAGGCAGGTCCACCTCTCTCCAACTCGCGTCCGCGAAATTCGGCTGCTGCGCGCCTCTCGCGTCCCCCTTGAAGAACTTCCAGCCGAAGTCGAAGGTATCCCTGATGCGGCTCATCATGCGGCCGCCGCCCGCCGGCGGCGCTTGCGCGTTGGCCTGGCCCGTGGACCCCAATGCCGACAGCACGGCTGCCCCAGCCGCATGCCCCAGCAAGCTACGACGGCTCAGGGAATTCATCGATTCACTCTCGTTTTTCATAATCGTCTCCGTCGGGTCGCGCGGGACGTTCGCTCCCGCCGCGGTTCCGGCTTATGCCTTCGTAGTGACGGCGACGCTGCTAGATTTGAGCCCGGGCGATGTCACGGTCATTTGAATCCGGCCCGCCTTGGCCGTCGATTGCACGATGGCCAGGCACAGCCCGTTGAACGCTTTTATGCTCTTGCCCTTGCAATCCTCATGACTCACCGGATCTCCGCCGTCCACCCCAATGATCTTGCCCTCGCCTTGCATATCGAAGTCGATCTTATTGCCCGCAGTCGGCACTACCCTGCCCTGCGCGTCGAGTATTCTAACCGTGAAATGGGCTACGTCACGGCGGTCCGCCGCTATCGTGTCTCTGTCCACGGTGAGTTCAATCGCAGCCGGTTCTCCCGTTGTTGAGACCTCATAGGTGGCGACAACCTTCCCGTCCTTGGTGCCCACGGCCTTCAGCGTGCCCGGTTGATACGGCACCGTCCATGTCAGGTGCAGATCCGACGTGGTGCGCGGAACGTTTTGCCGGGCAACAGGGCCCCCTCGCCCTATGCGAGGGAACCAATAGCCTTCCACCCCGTAGGACTCGCCGTTCACAAACAACTCTACGGTGTCGCAGTTGGTGTAGCAGAGTACCGGTATGACTTTTCCTTCGTGGCCCTTCCAGTTCCAGTGCGGCAAGAGGTGAACCACCGGCTTGTCCGTCCACAGGCTCTGACACAAATAGTAACTGTCCTTTATGAAGCCGCAGTTATCTATTATTCCACCGCCCCCCTGCTTCGCTGGCCACCGGGATTCGCCCATGTAATCAAAGGCGGTACCGTAGTGGTCGCCGATCACCCAGTCGTTGATCCTCGCGAACCTCCACAACTGCTCGAAATCAGTCCCTCGGTTCCTGCCCCTGCTCACGGTGCCCCCGGGACCCGGCGGGACAAGATCGGAATACTCGCCCCTGGTGCTGCCCGGGCCCGAGTTCTCCGTGCCCACGAACTTTCTCTCCCGGTACATGTGCCGGTCGTCAGTGGCATATGTTTCCGCTCGCTTGTTCCGGCGATCGAAATAGTTGTAGCCAGCTATGTCCAGGACCGCCAGGAACTCCGGCGGTGTATCGATACCTCCACTCAAGGCTTCACCGATCCTGTCGCAACCCATGGTCACGGGCCGGGTAGGATCCTCCCGGTGAAAGAACCCGACCAACCTCTTGACCGCCGCTACTCCCTCAACCTGGTTCTGCTCGCTGATCTCATTGCCCGCACTGTACATCACGACTGAGGGGTGGTTCCGGTCGCGCCGGACGAAGTCCGTTACGTCCCGCTCCGACCACTCGTCGAAGTATAGCCCGTATCCGAATGCAGTCTTGTTTCGCTTCCACTCGTCAAACACCTCATCCATCACCAGGAAGCCCAATTTGTCGCACAGGTCCATGAAATCCGGCGCGTAGGGACAGTGAGAGGTCCGAATGGAGTTGGCGCCACATCCCTTCAAGATCTCCAGCCGCCGTTCCCAGACCCGTGCCGGCACCGCGTTTCCCATACAACCGGCGTCTTCATGCCCCCAGAAACCCTTCATTTTCACCTGCTTGCCGTTCAGCAGCAATCCCCGGTCCAGGTCGAACTCCACTTTTCGAATCCCAAAAATCGTGTCGTACGAGTCTTGGCCGTTCACCGCTTCCCTCAACGAGGTGCGCAGCGTGTAAAGATACGGTTCTTCAAGCGACCACAAGTTCGGCTGGTCCACCCGTATCTGCTGCGTGAACTCGTATTCCCCGTTCGCTGGGACGTTGTGGAGCTCGCTTATATGCGCGGTCCCGACCACGTTCCCATCCCGGTCCATGATGATGCTGTTCACCCGGCAGTCGGTGGCAGTCTTGGTCTCATTCTGAACCCTGGTCTTGACTTGGACAACGGAAGTGTCCATGCCCACTTCGGGCGTGGTGACGAAGGTGCCCCATTGGGCGACGTGGACCTGGTTTGTAACCACCAACCAGGTGTGCCGGTAAATCCCGGACCCCTGGTACCAGCGGCAGTTCGGTTGGTGGGAGTTGTCCGCCTTGACCGCAATCACGTTGTCACCGCCATACTTCAGGTGGGGAGTCATGTCGTAACAAAAACCGATGAACCCGTACGGCCGTTTGCCTAGGTACTGACCGTTGATCCATACCTCGCTGAGCTGATAAACACCTTCGAACTCGATGAATACCTTTCTGCCACTGTAAGACTCGGGAACGTTGAAATGCTTCCGGTACCAGCCGATACCCATGGGGAAAAGCTGGCCACCTCCCACGGCCATAGGCGGCTTCTCATTGATGGGTCCCTCGATGCTCCAGTCGTGAGGCAGGTCCACGTCTCTCCATCTTGTGTCCGCAAAATCCGGCTGCTGCGCGCCTGGGGCATCGCCCTTGAAGAACTTCCAGCCGAAGTCGAAGGTATCCCTGACGCGGCCTCCCATGCCTCCGACCCCCCCGCGGCCGGCGGCCGCAGGCGGCGCTTGCGTGTTCGGCATGCCTCGGCCCCCGCGGCCGCCACCCGCCGGCGGCGCCTGGGCAGGCGCTTGCGCGTTGGCCTGGCCCGTGGACCCAGACCCCAATGCCGGCAGGACGCCGGCCGCCCCCATCGCCTGCCCCAGCAGACTGCGCCGGCTCAGGGAATTCGTCGATTCACTCTCGTTCTTCATAATTGCCTCCATAGCATCGCGCGTAGCGTTCCAGCCTCCGCAGCGGTTCCAGCTTATGCCTTGGTAGTGATGGCGACGCTGCTCGACTTCAGTCCGGGCGATGTCGCCATCAGTTGAATCCGACCCGCCTTAACGGTCGATTGCACGATCGCCAGGCACAGCCCGTTGAACGCCTTCCTGGTCTTGCCCTTGAAATCCTCATGACTCACTGGGTTTCCGTTGTCCACCCCGATGATCTTGCCCTCGCCTTGAATCTCAAAGGCGACTTCATTGTCCGCAGTCGGCACTACGCGACCCTGCGCGTCGAGTATCTTGACCGTGAAATGAGCTACGTCGCGGCGGTCGGCCGCTATAACGTCCCGGTCCACGGAGAGATCGATGGCAGCCGGGTCTCCCGTGGTCGAGACCTCATAAGTGGCAACCACCTTCCCGTCCTTGGTGCCCACGGCTTTCAGCGTGCCCGGCGCATACGGCACCGTCCAGGTCAGGTGCAAGTCCGATGTGGTCCGTGGCGCGCTGGCCCGGCCCCCGGGCTGGGTTGGCCAATAGCCCACGCGCGGGAACCAGTAACCCTGCACCCCATAGGACTTGCCGTTCACAAACAGCTCTACGCTGTCGCAGTTCGTGTAACAGAGTACCGGTATGACGTCTCCTTCCTTACCCTTCCAGTTCCAGTGAGGCAACACGTGAAGCACCGTCTTATCGGTCCACTGGCTCTGATAAAAATAGTAAGCGTCCTTTATGAAGCCGGCGGTATCCAGCGTTCCGCCGGACCCGTTCTTGGCCGGCCACTCAGCCTCGCCCAGGTAGTCAACACCGCAACCCGTGTGGTCGCCGATCACCCAGTCGTTGATCCTCGTCCACCTCCACAACATCTCGGTGTTCGTCCCTCGGCTTGAGCGCCAGGGCGAGTAGACTGCGGCACCGCGCGAGAAAAGCTCGGAATAGTCGCCCCTGGTGCCGCTCAGGCCCGTGTTCTCCGTGCCGACGATCAGTCTCTTTGGAAAGTCGTGCCGGTCGTCGCTGGCGTATGTTTCCGCCCGCTTGTTCCGGCGGTCAAAGTAGTTGTAGCCGGCAATGTCCAGAACCGCCAGGAACTCCGGCGGCGTACCCACTTCACGTCCGGTCAGATTGGCGGCAATCCGGTCGCAACCCATGGTCACGGGCCGCGTAGGATCCTCTTTGTGAAAGATCCCGACCAGCCTCTTGACCATCTCGACACCGTTGACGGCGGCCTGTTCGCCGATCTCGTTACCCGCGCTCCACATCAAGACTGAAGGGTGGTTCCGGTCGCGGCGGACGAAGCTGGTTAGATCCCGCTCCGACCATTCGTCGAAGTAGTTGCCGTATCCGTTGGGAGTCTTGTTTTGCTTCCACTCGTCAAACATCTCATTCATCACCATGAAGCCCAATTTGTCGCACAGGTCATAGAACTCCGGCGCGTAGGGATTGTGACCGGTGCGAATGGAGTTGCAGCCCATGGCCTTCAAGGTCTCGAGCCGGCGTTCCCAAACCCGCGGCGGCACGGCGTTTCCCATCGAACCGCCATCCTGATGGCCCCAGTAGCCGTTCAGTTTTACGTGCTTGCCGTTCAGCAGGAATCCCCGGTTCACGTCGAACTCAACTTTTCGAATCCCAAAAACCGTGTCGTACGAGTCGCCGCCGCGGGCCTCTGTCATCACCGAGGTGCGCACCGAATAAAGGTAGGGATTCTCCAGCGACCACAAGTTCGGCTGGTCTACCGGTATCTGCTGCACGAACTCGTATTCCCCGTTGGGCGGGATGATCTTGGCCTCGCTCGGCTGCGCGCCCTCGGCCACGTTTCCATCCCGGTCCATGATGGTACTGGTCAGCCTGCACTCGACGGCTTCCTTGCCTTCATTCTGAACTCTGGTCTTGACTTGGACGGTGGCAACATCCATCTCCACCTTGGGCGTGGTGACGAACGTACCCCACTCGGCGACATGCACCAAGCCTGTAACCAGCAGCCAGGTGTGCCTATAGATTCCAGATCCCGAGTACCAGCGGCAGTTAGGTTGGTGGGAGTTGTCCACTTTGACCGCAATCACGTTGTCGCCGCCATACTTCAAGTGCGGAGTCAGATCGTAAGAAAAGCTGATGAACCCGTTGGGCCGTTTGCCAAGGTACTGACCGTTGATCCACACCTCGCTGAGCTGATAAATGCCCTCGAACTCGATGAATACCTTTCTGCCGCCGTAAGACTCGGGAACGTTGAAGTGCTTGCGATACCAGCCAATGCCCATGGGCAAATGCGAACCCCTCGCCACACCCGGATCCTGCCTGAAGGGCCCTTCGATGCTCCAGTCGTGAGGCAGGTCCACGTCTCTCCAGCTCGTGTCCGCGAAATTCGTCTGCTGCGCGCCGGGCGCATCCGCCTTGAGGAACTTCCAGCCGAAGTCGAAGGAATTCCTGACGCGGCCCCCAAAGCCGCCGCGCGCCGGCGGCGCTGGCGCAGGCGCCTGCGCGTTGGCCTGGCCCGCGGACCCCAATGCCGACATTGCGCCGGCCGCCCCAACCGCCTGCCCCAGCAAACTGCGCCGGCTCAGGGAATCGGTCATTCCACTCTCGTTCTTCATAATCGCCTCCACCGCATCGCGCGGGGCATTCCGGCTCCCGCCGCGGGGTTCCGGCCTATGCCTTCGTAGTAATAGCGACGCTGCTTGATTTGAGCCCGGGCGAAGTCGCGGTTACTTGAATCCGGCCCGGTTTAGCCGTCGATTGCACGATGGCCAGGCACAGCCCGTGGAACGCTTTCCTGCTCCTGCTTTTGAAATCCTCACGACTTTCCGGATTTCCGCTGTCCACCCCAATGAGCTTGCCCTCGCCTTGCATCTCGAAGGTGACCTCATTGTCCGCAAGCGGCACTACCCGACCCTGCGCGTCGAGTATTTTGACCGTGAAATGTGCAACGTCCCGACGGTCCGCCGCTATGGCGTCCCTGTCCACGGAGAGGTCAATAGCAGCCGGTTCTCCCGTGGTCGCAACCTCGACCTCGAGCACCACCCTTCCGTCCTTGACGCCCACGGCTTTCAGCGTGCCCGGTTCATACGGCACCGTCCATGCCAGGTGCAGATCCGACGTGGTGCGTGGCGCGGTGCTCCGCCCCTCGCGCTGAGGTGGCCAATACCCCATGCGCGGGAACCAATAGCCCTGCACCCCGTAGGACTCGCCGTTCACAAACAGCTCTACGGTGTCGCAGTTCGTGTAGCAAAGTACCGGTATGACTTTTCCTTCCCTGCCCTTCCAGTTCCAGTGAGGGAACAAGTGGAGCATCGGCTTATCGGTCCACTGGCTCTGACAGAAAAAGTAACCGTCCTTTGGGAAGCCGCAGGAATCCAACACTCCCGAGGGTGTCGTAGGCCACCCGGACTCCCTCACGTAGTCATAACCTGACCACAAGTGGTCGCCGGTCGCGTAGTCGTAGGTCCTCGTGAACTTCGTCAACAGCTCGATCTCAGTCCCTCGATGGTTGGGCCTAAGCGGACGGGGAAGGGCCGTGGACCCGGTGCTCGCGACGGGAGCCGGTGGGACAAGCTCGGAATAGTCGCCCCTGACGCCGCCCATGACCTCGTTCTCCGTGCCGATGAACTTTCTCTGCGGGAACGCATGCCGGTCGTCACTGTAGGCCGATTCTGCCCGCTTGGCCCGGCGGTCCGAATAATTGTAGCCAGCCACGTCCAGGACCGCCAGAAACTCCGGCGGCGTACCGACTTCACGCCCGCCCAAATTTGCGGCGATCCTGTCGCATCCCATGGTGACGGGCCGGGTAGGGTCCTCCCGGTGAAAGATATCGACCAGCCTCTTGACCATTTCTACGCCGTGAATGGAGGCCTGCTCGCCGATCTCATTGCCCGCGCTCCACAACAAGACTGAAGGGTGGTTCCGATCGCGGCGGACGAAGGTCGTTACGTCCCGCTCCGACCATTCGTCGAAGTATTGGCCGTATCCGCCGGCAGTCTTGTCTTGCTTCCACTCGTCGAAGATCTCATTCATCACCATGAAGCCCAATTTGTCGCACAGGTCGAGGAATCCCGGATCGTAAGGATTGTGAGAGGTCCGAATGGAGTTGCAGCCCATGGCCTTCAAGATCTCCAGCCGCCGTTCCCAAACCCGCTCCGGCACGGCCGTTCCCACCGAACCGCAGTCGTGATGCAGGCACATGCCGTTCAGCTTCACCTGCTTGCCGTTCAGCAGGAATCCGCGGTCCACGTCGAACTCAACCCGTCGAATCCCAATAACCGTGTCGTACGAGTCGACCACTCGGCCCTGGTCCGTCACCGAGGTACGCACCTTGTAAAGATAAGGATTCTCAAGCGACCACAAGTTCGGCTTGACGACCCGTACCTGCTGCACGAACTCGTATTCTCCGTTGGCCGCGATGCTCCTGCTCTCGCTCGGCTGCGCGGCCTGGATCGGGGTTCCGTCCCGGTCGAGTATGGTGGCGGTCACTACGCACTCGGCGGCGCTCTTGCCTTCATTCTGAACCCTGGTCTTGATTTGGACGGTGGCGGCATCCGTGTCCACCTGGGGCGTGGTAATGAACGTGCCCCAGTAGGCGCCGTGCACCTGGTTCGTAACTAGCAGCCAGGTGTGCCGGTAAATTCCGGAGCCCGTGTACCAACGGGAGTTGGGCCGGTGGGAGTTGTCCGCCTTGACCGCAATCACGTTGTCCCCCCCCACCTTCAGGTGGGGAGTCAGATCGTAACAAAAACTACTATACCCATACGGCCGTTTGCCGAGGTACTGACCGTTAATCCACACCTCACTGAGCTGATAAACGCCATCGAACTCGATGAATACCTTTCTGTCTCTGTCAGACTCGGGAATGTTGAAGTGTTTCCGGTACCAGCCGATCCCCATGGGCAAAGACGGCTCTGTTGCGCCACGCGCCTGACTTAAGGGCCCTTCAATGCTCCAGTCATGAGGCAGGTCCACGTCTTTCCACTTCGCGTCCGCGAAATTCGACTGCTGCGCGCCTGGCGTATCCCCCTTGAAGAACTTCCAACCGAAGTCGAAGGTATCCCGGACGCGGCCGCCCATGCCGCCCGCCGGCGGCGCCTGCGCTCTGGCCTGGCCCGCGGACCCCAACGCCGACAGTACGCCGGCAGCCCCGGCCGCCTGCCCCAGCAAACTGCGCCGGCTCAGGGAATTGGTCATTCCATTCTCGCTCTTCATAATCGCCTCCACCGGATGGCGCGGGACATTCGGGCTCCCGCCGCCGCTCCGGCTTATGCTTTCGTAGTGATGGCAACGGTGCTTGACTTGAGCCCGGGCGAAGTCGCGGTCAGTTGAATCCGGCCCGGCCTGGCCGTCGATTGCACGATCGCCAGGCACAACCCGTTGAACGCTTTCCGGCTCTTGCCCTTGAAATCCTCATTGCTCGCAAGATTGCCGCTGTCGAGTCCTATGATCTTGCCCTCGCCTTGGATCTCGAAAGCGACCTCGTTGTCCGCAGTCGGCACCACCCGGCCCTGCGCATCGAGTATCTTGACCGTGAAATGAGCCACGTCCCGGCGGTCGGCCGCTATGGTGTCCCTGTCCACGGAGAGTTCGATAGCAGCCGGTTCTCCGGTGGTCGAGACCTCGGTCTCCAGGACCACCTTCCCGCCCCTCCGGCCCACGGCTCTCAGCGTGCCCGGTTGATAGGGCACCGTCCATGTCAGGTGCAGATCCGACGTGGTGCGTGGCGCGCTGGCCCGGCCCCCGGGCTGCTCGGGCCAATACCCCACGCGTGGGAACCAGTAGCCCTGCTCACCGAAAGACTTGCCGTTCACAAACAGCTCCACGCTGTCGCAGTTGGTGTAGCAGAGCACCGGTATGACGTCGCCTTCCTTGCCCTTCCAGTTCCAGTGAGGGAACACGTGGATCATCGGCTTGTCGGTCCACTGGCTTTGATAAAAATAGTAACCGTCCTTGGGGAAGCCGCAGGTATCGATCACTCCGGCGGCCGATCCCTTCGAAGGCCACTGGGCCTCACCCAGGTGGTCGATACCCGTCCACATGTGGTCGCCGGTCACGTACTCGTAGGTCCTCCGGAACCGCCACAGCATCTCGGCAGAAGTCCCTCGATCGTTGCGCCTGCGCTGACCGCCTCCGCCACTGTTCGGGACGAGGCCGGAGTAGTCACCCCGGACGCCGCCGATGGACCCGTTCTCCGTGCCGATGAACTTTCTCTTGGGAAAGTCGTGCCGGTCGTCACTGCAGTATGTTTCCGCCCGCTTGGCACGACGGTCGAAATAGTTGTATCCAGCCACGTCCAATAGCGCCAGGAACTCTGGCGGCGTACCGACTTCGCGTCCGGTCAAATTGGCGGCGATCCGGTCGCAACCCATGGTGGTGAAATGGGTAGTGTCCTCCTTGTGAATGATGTCGACCAGCCTCTTGAGCATCTCCACGCCGTTGACGGCGGCCTGCTCGCCGATCTCGTTGCCGAGACTCCACAGCAAGACTGAAGGGTGGTTCCGGTCACGCCGGACGAAGGCCGTCAGGTCCCGCTCCGACCATTCGTCGAAGTATTGGCCGTATCCGTTGGCAGTCTTGTTCTGCTTCCACTCGTCAAACACCTCGTTCATCACCAGGAAGCCCACTTTGTCGCACAGGTCGAGGAATTCCGGGGCGTACGGATTGTGAGAGGTCCGAATGGAGGTGAAGCCCGCAGCCTTCATGATCTCCAGCCGCCGTTCCCAAACCCGCTCCGGCACCGCCGCCCCCACCGAACCGCCGTCGTGATGCAGGCAGAAGCCGTTCAGTCTGATGTGCTTGCCGTTCAGCAGGAATCCCCGGTCCACGTCGAACTCGACCTTTCGAATCCCAAAAGTCGTCTCGTAAGAGTCGCCACCGCCACGGCCCTCTCCCATCACCGAGGTGCGCACCTGGTAAAGATAGGGATTCTCGAGCGACCACAAGTTCGGCTGGTTCACCCGGATCTGCTGCACGAACTCGGCTTCTCCATTCGCCGGGATGTTCTTGACCTCGGTGACCTGCGCACCTTCGGCTACGTTCCCGTCCCGGTCCATTATGGTATTGGTCAGCCGGCACTCGACGGGGCTGCTGCCTTCATTCTGCACCCTGACCTTGATTTCAACGGTGGCCACATCCATGTCCACCTGGGGCGTAGTGACGAACGTACCCCCCTCGGCGACATGCACCAGGCCCGTAACCAGCAGCCACGTGTGCCGGTAAATTCCGGACCCCGAGTACCAGCGGCAATTGGGTTGGTGGGAGTTGTCCGCCTTCACCGCAATCACGTTATCGCCGCCATACTTCAAGTGCGGACTGAGATCGTAAGAAAAACCGATGTACCCGTTCGGCCGCGTGCCCAGGTACTGACCGTTGATCCATACCTCACTGAGCTGATAAACGCCGTCGAACTGGATGGATACCTTTCGGCCACTGTAAGACTCTGGAATGTTGAAGTGTTTCCGGTACCAGCCGATGCCCAT
>Ga0326728_10004526_pt1 | contig 40900 bp, 31 predicted proteins | sample MB3enrmetagenome_FD_207602 | JGI IMG/M metagenome (GOLD analysis project Ga0326728, IMG submission 207602) | Lab enriched peat soil microbial communities from McLean, Ithaca, NY, United States - MB31MN | ecosystem: Environmental > Terrestrial > Soil > Wetlands > Peat | place: USA: New York... | reverse complement strand
ATGCCTTGTCCGGGGGCTATTTGACGTGAACTCGGTAAAAGCGTTGTTGGTTAGTGGGGGCCGGGTCCACCATGACCGTCACTGTCCCGTCGCCCACCACCGCCGGCAGCTCCGTCCACTGGGCCGGAGCCAATGTGTCGCTATACTCCAGGCTGTACGATCGTCCCGCCTCCGTCGGCACCGACAAACGGAACACGCTCTTGGCGTAACCCGGCTGATTGACCACCACCCCCGGCCCAACCACGCTGACGCTCCCATCCTGCGCCCCAAACCCCGCCAGCCCGAAATCCACCCCCACCTCCTGCACAGTCGGTGCGCCTGCCACCGTCACAGGAGAAACGCTCCCCGCCCTGCCGATCACCTCAAAACTCACGCCGAAGAGCACTGTGCCGTCGCCCAACGTTACCCCAACCGCTTCCGGATCATACCACCCGAACGCCAGCTTCCCGCTCCCGGTCCACGTGCTCCCAAAACTCCCCGCCGACATCCCCCTGAGCCCGTAGCTCCCAGTCCCCACATAGCGCAACACCGCCGGATCCCACGCCAGGCTAAACTGCGCGCTGGTCACCTGCCTGAACCCGCTCACCGTCACCCCCACTACCACCGTCTGCCTCGGTTGTCCGCTCTGCTGGTTCACCCCAAACACCACTTCGGGCACCCCTCCCGTCACCCTGGCCTCTGACCCTTCCGCACCCTTTGCCGGCACTTTGACCCTCCTTGCCTGGGAACTCCCGCTCGCGGGCGCCGTCCACGAGTTGTTCAAATCCCCCAGCCTGATCGCAATAAAGTCCCCATCGCTCACATCCGCCACCAGGTTCGTGTACCATGCATTGCTCGGCGCATTCCACGGATTCTGCGGGTCGAGGAAAACATAATTGGCCGGCACAAATCGCCAGGTACCCGCTGGAAAGGTGTTCAGCAGCCCCACCACCATCCGTTGAATCATAGTCGCATCCGCTGTGTTGATGACGCCATTGGCGTTCACGTCCGCCGCCAGCAGCTTGTAGGGCGAATCCAGCGGCGTCAGGCCCACCGCATACCGCTGAATCAGCGCCGCGTCCGCCGACGTCACCGCTCGGTTGGTCGGACTATCATCGGCCTTGCTCGGTGTGACACAATAAGTGCCCCCATACGCCATCCCGCCGAGGGCGTAGCTGCCGTCACCCAGCGTGACCCCGCTCAAATACGCGTCCCCCGTCACCGTCATCGTCACGCCACCCACAACTTTCCCAGACAGTCCACTCGCCGGATAATTGGTCGGGTAATAGGCGACCGCGCCACTTACCCCCACCGCCGCGGGTTCAAAAGCCACGTCCACCCAGTAGTTGGCCGCATTATACGTCTGCGCCGGAAAGGTGCTGCTCGTGCCGTAGGCATACACGCCATTGCCCCCCGACACCCCGTCGGCCAAGGCGTGAAGAGGCGGACTATCTACGCCGTTGGACGAGAAGTAATCGTCGTCTTCGCTGTGATGGCCGCTGTTGGCGTGGTAGGAAGCCACATAGACGGTGTTGGAGGTGATGGTCACCGGAGCAGCAAAGAGCATCTGTTGCCAGCCCGACGCGGTTTCGTTGCTGAAAGTGATCGAGCCCAGCAGCGTGCCCGTGCTGCTCCAGAGATTCCCGACATGAGTGCCGGTGTTGGCTGTTGCCTTGTAGAAACGAATCCCTGTGATGCTCCCGGCAAGATCCGAGCGGAACTTCACTCCCAGTTCGACCGCACTGTCCGGGCCGCCGTCCACCAACCCGGGTATCGCCGTGGTCGGCCAAATAGTCACCACGAGTGGCGGCGACGCAACGGCCAGGCTGAGCGCCTTGGTCGCACTCTGGACCGGACTGCTGGCATCGCTCACCTGCACAGTAAAATTAAAAACCCCGGCGCCGGTTGGTGACCCGGTTATCACCCCGTCCCCGGCATTAAGCATCAGACCCGAGGGCAGAGACCCGCTGGCAACTGACCAGTTGTACGGCAAGGTCCCACCGCTGGCCGCCAGCGTCGTGGAGTAAGCCACGTTCACCACTCCGTTGGACAGCGACGCCGCGCCGATTATTAGCGGCGCAGCGACGCCCGTCGCGAAAATGCAGTAGTTGAGGTTGCCGCCGCCAGATGTCGTAATCGGGTCAGGCCACGCACCGTAGTTGTACTGCCCCCACTGCTGGGTGCCGCTGGTGTCCGAATAATAAACCTCTGCGCTGGCATTGTCCGACCAGATAGCAAGCCAATAATACTGGCCGTTCGTCAGGGCCAACGAGGTTGCGAACGGAAAACTATTCCAACCGTTCCCTGGGTTCCGGACCTCAGCCGTGCCGCCCAGCAATGCGCTCGGGCTGCCCCCGTTATCTGCGTAGATTGCGCATTTGTAGCCGCCGGAGATCGCCCCGACCTTGGCGCGCATGGTTGAGACAACTACGTTCGAGGCAGCTTGGAATCGGCCGGCATTGATCCATGCGCCATTGCTCCACATCGGGTCAGTGGAGGTCCCCTCCTCCGTGTTGCCAATCTTGGCTCCGCTCGCGACAACAACGCTTACACTGGCCATTCCCGTGATGCCTTCGCTGGCGGCGCTAACGTTAAACGGCCCGCCGGCTGCACTCCCGGCGGTAAACAAACCCGTGCCATCAATCGTCCCGCCGCTGCTCACTGACCACACAAACGCCAGTTGCGGACTGAGGGTATTACCCAGCAGGTCGGCACCCGTGGCGCTGAACTGTTGCTTCCCATCGAGCGCCACGGTCGCGTTGGTCGGGGTGACAACAATCTGCGCCAAGGGGCCCACCACCGTTACGTTCACCACGGCCGACGTGCCGAAGTTGCCAAGAGTATCACCGGCGACAGCCGTGAGCGCATAATTGCCCATCGGCACGTTGTCCCACGTAAACCCGTACGGCGCGCTGGTGGCTTCGCCCATCTCGCTCGCCCCATTGTAGAACCCGACCAGCGCAATACTCCCCGCCGTGGTCGTGGCCGTTGCGGCCAGCGGGATCGCCGCCGGCGCGTTGAATTGCGCACCGTTGACCGGACTGGTGAGGGCGACATTAACCCCGGCGAACCCGGTTAACGTGAATACGCAATCCGCCGGAATCGTCGCGCTGAACGTCCCGTTGTTGACCGCCACGCTGCCCCCATCGGCCAGGTTCGTGTTGGCCGACGTGTAGTAAAGGTCCAGGTACGAAACCGTTGGCAGGGATGCCAGCGCTCCGCTCAGCGTGGCCGCGCTGGCCGACGTGTTGATCCCCACAATGGTGATCTGGCCTAAACCCGCATGCTCGAACGCCAGCAACGGCGAAAGCGATGCCACCGAACCACTCACCCCAATCCGCTGCGCCCCGGGCCGGACGAATTTGCTGATCTGCGCCAACGTGTAAAAGTCCTTCCGCGCCGTATACGTCTTGTCCACCGCATTGGTGTCGTCCACCCCAAACAGCCCCCAGAAACTCCATTGCAACGGGTTGTAGTAGTTGTACTGGCTGTCGTATCCCTCCCATACAAGCCCCGCCGACGCATTATTCAACAAATGCTGCATCAAATACTCCGCCGTCCCCTCGCAGTAAGTCCAATCGTATGTCCCCAGTACCCCCGAATCACACGGCCCGCACTGGACGTTAAACTCCGTCACCCAGAGGCTTCGGTTGGGGTAATCCGAACCCTGAATATAACTATACACCCCGGCCGAGTTGCTACCGCCATCTTGGTAACTGTGCACCCCAAAGTGCGCCACTTTGGACATGACGACCGGATCGGCCATCATCTGCGGCATGTACGTCGTCCCCCCTCCCGCCAGATCCGGCCCCACAAAACCCACGTCGCTCAACCCATTCGTATCCAGAAGCTGCGACAAATCGTGCAATGCCGTCACATATTGCGTCGCCGTCATATTCACCCCCTGCACCGTCTGGTCCATCTCGTTGTCCGGCCCCACCAGACCAAATTGCAATTGGTTCGTCTGCCGGGCGTAGATCAACAGCGACCCCACCATCTGGGCCCACTCCGGTTCCATCCCCGTGTTCAGCACCGGCACGCCTAGCCACGCCGGCCCATTCCCTTGAAAATTAAACATCACCCCGTTGCTGATCCCCTTCTGGTTGAGATACCCCACCAGGCCCCACAGCTTCTCAAACTCAACCGAGCTGTACACCTGGCTGTAGTAATCCCAGTTCATTACGTAGGGACTCACATTCTCGTTGGTCGCCTCCCAGTCGGTCTTGTCGTAAACCACCCGAAAGAGCGTCATCCCCGCCTGGTCCACCAGCGCATCTATCACCGGTTTCAAGTCGTCGTTGGTCCAGCTCCGGTGATTAATGTTCGCCCCAAACCCGTCAATGGTCTGATACGTCACCCCGCCATCAAAAGTCACCGTGGCAGCTCCCACCGTTTGAAACACCAACACTACCAAGAGAACCATTATCCGGGTCATGGTGTTCCTTACCATCGCACCAAGTTCGTTAACGGCTGGGAAGATGGTAACCGTTCCGCTATCGGTAACGTAATTGAATTGGGCTTGAACCATGGCTGGTAGCGTCAAGCACGGCAGCACGGACAGCAGACTCTTGAGAAATCTCTCCATTCAGCATTGGATTCCCAACTGGGAGCTCCACTTCCACTTTCCCCACGTCTGCGTTTTTGCTCTTGTTGCCTTCACAACTTTCCTTTGAATGTGAAACACCTGCTCGCCTCTCCCGGTTTCCTAGCACCGACCCCTGACCCGAGGCGACTACACCCGGCAACGGTATGGATGTTCCATACGCACCGTTCCGCGAGTTTGCCGCTCGACCGCTCCAGCCTGTCCGCTCCAAAACGGTCGAGTTCTAACCAATCTACATTGTCTTCAGATAGCCCGTTGCTGCAAGCCGAAGAAGTACGGAGGACTGATCTGTTAGACTACGGAGGGGCGGGAAATCTCAAACGGAGTGCACCAGCCGGTTGCCGCTCCGTTGCCACACGGCGCGCCGCTCCCGGTATCGCACTTGGCACTGGCTGTGTCGGCATCCACCATCCCAACGGCGATGGCAAGTGCATCAGTTTTTCCGGGAACCCCTTGACTACCGTCAACAATTGCAACGGCACGGGCGGCATTAACACCCTCTGGCAGGTTGTTTGGACGTTAGCCAATCCCAGTGCGTAGTGTTAACGAACCTCCTGGTGGGGCAAAGTCCATATCAGGTTGTCGACGCACGCGCGCCGTCCGCGGGGCAGCGGTTCTGCCGAGTAGCAGATACCACAACCTTTATGACGGTCACATTGCTGCAGCCTTGGGGTAGTTCGGGCCAAACCCACCTCACTACCGACTTGATTCAGCAAAGCAGCACGCCAACCGCGTTCAATACATCAGAGGCGACCTTAGATGCCGCGCACGGAACGATCTGGATACCGGTCTCTTACGTACCCGCGTGGATGGTTGGCACCCAGGGACATTGGGGAAGCTCCCTATACAAAATGGACGTTGTGGCTCTTGGCACCGGGCAAATCCAATGTCACACCCTTTCCGGCTATCTCGGTTGGGGGCCTGGCACCCTTATTGCACAAACCCTGACGTACACCATGTCCAGCGTCTTGACCCCCGCAACCAATTGGCAGACACCGGGAGTGGGCAACACCGTTGTGGTGACCGCGAGAGCCATTTCAGCCAGCGTGGGAGATGTCGCCTGGGTCGGCGGCGTCGGGGCGGACCGATTCCAGATCGTTGCGATCACCAGGTAAACCGGCGGGCGGCTCCAGTAGAGCGGAGGCGCGCCCGGTTTAGAAACGGGTCGAGCAGAGCGGAGGAGCCAAATAAGAGACAGCATTGCACAGATGAAGAAGAGGTATTTGCGGGCGGCAGCGGTCGCTACTCCGCCCATTAACCCGAAAACAGCGAAGAACCAGCGGTGGTTTTGGAAGCGCCGCTCAGGACGTTAAATGCCGCCAGCTCGCCGGGCAAGTCGGTGCGCGCCGAACAACCACTGCTAGATGCGGAAGCCATCCCAGGACTGCTACGACCCCAGCGCGGATAGTGATTTGTGCAACGCCGCCTTCAGTTTGCTGGTTCCACTTCTGCCGCCACTCATCGAGGGCGTTTATGCCACATCACGGGTGATAAGCCGAGCGGTAAGATCGGATTTGCGATCCCCCACGGCAGACGGAAAATCAGAAGCGAACCAAACGCCCTGTATCGAAACATGGCGGGCGGCATTTCGACGCAGCCGGCAGTTCTGGGGACTCGTTTCATCTTGCGTCCGCCCAATAGAGCAAAGCCTTTCCCCTTCCCAAGCGCCGGCCGAAGCACCCGAATGAATCGCCGGGCCGGCAGGAAGGAACGCGCTCAAATTCAAACGGCACGCTCATCCGCCGACGGACTCGCAAGCGCCGAATAGCGTTTCAGTACCGGTTGTTGACCCAAAAGCCGCGAATTGCTTGCTTGCGCCCGCCCAATACCTTTGCGAAAGTCAGGGCATGAGATTGGCGCTTGTTGCTGTCCGGTCCATTCCGCTCGGCTGCGTGTCTTTTCTTAGTGCAGCAGTGGCACTACCAGTAGCACAGCGTTAACCCCTCTCTCTCAGCTACGACAGAAGCCCCTGATTTCATTGGGTTGCCGGTGTGATGGAATGGCAGACATACAGGACTTAAAATCCTGGGCCCTTCAACAGGCGTGTGGGTTCAAGTCCCACCACCGGCACCATCTCGATCTCAGTCAATGAAATCAAGGATTTTGTGCATGTCGGCGGTTGGGAATATGTGGCGGGGTAACCTCCGGATGCGGTTGTCTGGTCCCATCCGCTCTTTTACGGAAGTCTAACCCGTATTTGTCGGCCCGGAGACTGATTGAACCAAGGAAAGTGCCACTATAGGATTGGCCCAACTTGTATTAAGTGAACGATCCCGTACGGGTCTGAACCTCACATATATGGAATATACTGCGCCCGTGGCCACGCAGCAACTTCAGATGCTTTTTTGTCAGCGGTTCCGGTGCCCGCCTTCCGCCTATGAGGCAAGGGCCTTCAGAAGGTGTCTGTATTTGCACGCGAAATTGCTCGCCCCGCTGCTGCAGAGGCTGAAGCCGGATGTCTTCGCGCAGGATTTCAGGTTCATTCGTCATTTGGGGGAATCCACCAGTTTACAGGAAGCAACCGTGGACCTGCTGAATTTTCGGGACGTGAATTTAGGCAGGCCGAGTTTCTGGCGCACTGACTTGAGCATCCGAGTATCGGGTCGAAAGGCAAGCAGGTTGGCCCATGACCTATTCCGTGCGGAACGTGAGGCCAGAGTCGGGCCTGGTTGACGAAGCCGGCCTGAGGTCTGAATCCAGCCTCAACCGACGAGGCACCTGGCAATCTCTGAAAAGAGAAGACCATTCATAGGCTGCTTCTTCATGGAAAGCCAGCAGCCGACCAGCAAATGGAGCCGCGGACGCGCGGCCTCTATACCTCCCACCCCGGCCGATACGACCGCCGCACGTAACGGTTGATCTCAGGGACATTGGTGCACTTCATCTTCACCATGTCCCATTCGAGCTTCCTGCCCACCCCGGCGAACTGGGCGAGGTGGCCGGCCAGCGCAAACGCAGTCAGCGGGGCGGCGGCGTCAGGGAAATTCGAGCACGGAACCGTACCATGCTTGCAGGCATAGAAGAGGTCTTCGATCGGGCCGCCGTGGGCGCGAGGCAGGATCTTCGGAGGCTCAGGAACCTCCGTCCGCCGATCTTCCGGCAAGAACCCCAGCGAGCCACAGGTGCCGCCGGTGCGGAACAGCCCCTTGTCCCCGACAAACAGCGTGTCTTCGCCAAACTTGACCTCGTACTTCTGTTCCGCGTCCTTCATGATGTCGGGCCGCAGGCTGGCGTTGTCATAGACATGGACTTTAACCGGCCCCATGCCCGCGCGGGCCGGGATCTCGTAGCGCACGATGTTGCCCTGCGGATACATTTCCTCGCTGCCGCCCGTGGTGCGCAGGCACTCGATGGTGAAGTGCTTGGCCTCGCCGATCTTGAGCGCCCAGAACAGGGCGTCCAGGTTGTGGCAGGCCATGTCGCCAATCGTGCCGGTGCCGAATTGGCGCCAGTTCCGCCAGCTAAACGGATGCAGACCGTCATGGTAATCCCGATAGGGCGCCGGCCCGATCCATTCGTCCCAGTGCAATCCGGCCGGGATCGGCTTGCTGGCGGGCCGTCCGCCGCTGCCGCCGAAGTCCCGCCCCAGGAGTGAGTGCGTCTCGGTCACGTTGCCGATCACCCCGGCCCAGATATATTCGCAGGCCTTGCGAATCGTGTCGCTGCAATGCCCCTGGTTGCCCATCTGCGTCAGCACTTTCTTCGCTCGCGCCGCCTTGGCCAGGGCGTAGCACTCGTTAATGTTGTGCGCCAGCGGCTTTTGGGAAAAGACCGCCTTGCCCAGATGAATGGCGCGGATGGCCGCCGGAGCATGATGATGGTCGGGCGTGGCGATGAGGACCACGTCAATGTCCTTGTGGCACTCCTCCAGCATCTTGCGGTAATCGTAATAAGCCTTGGGCGCCGGTTGATCCTTGATCTTGTCGCTGAATTGCTTGAGCTTGCCCGCAAGTTTGTTGTCGTCCACGTCACATACCGCCACAAAGCGCTCGCCCATCGCGCAGTCGAAGCTGTAGCCGCCCATGCCATCGGCGCCAATCACGGCGACGCCCAGTTTCGAGTTGGGCGACCCTGCCCCCAGCCGCGAGGGCATGCCGAGGTATTGCGCCCCGGCGGCTGCGCCGGCCAAGGCTGCGGTGCGTTGAAGAAAACGACGACGACTAATCTGGGAGTTCTGTTTCATAGAGGGTGTTAGGAAATTCAAAATGCAGACCCTTGATTCCATTGGGCAAAACGCGTGTTTCGGAGAATCCAGGAAAATGGCGATGCCTTTTCCCTTATTTTGCGGAAGCGCACAAAAGCAGGGTCCGCTGCTGTTTTCGATGGTTTTCCCCATACCGTTTCTACGCCGGGTCCCAAGGCCGACGGAGGGAGTGTGATTTTCCGAGAGGATCTCATTCCAGGATAGGCACTTATGGCGAATTTCCTAACACCCTCTCATAGAGTGTTTTGATGCGTTGCCGGGCTGAATATTCATTTGAATCTGTGCCGCGCCACCACCGAGCACAACCCGCCCTGGTACCGCCGGCATTCATGGCGAAAGGCTTATCAGTGTTCCCGGCCATTGTCAAACCGCCCAGCCGATAACTTAGTTTGCACTACGGCTTCCGCGTGGACCGTTCCATGATCCAGGAAGCATCCGGATTATTGGGAGATGGCACGTTCAGCGCCGTGAGGTGGCCGATGGGCGGTGTTGTCCGGGAGTCCCTCCACTTGTGGATTTCCGCGTGGCCATCTACAAACGAAACCCCACCCGCGCCCCCATGATAACTGGCCGGAAAATCAATCAGGTACCACTCTGATGGCTGATTCGTCTTCCAGCCCCGTCCTCTTTTTTGTTGCCGCCAGGGCAATTTGGCTTAAGCTCATGTATCGTGAAAGGGCACCCGACAAGAGGCAGTTGCGTGGTGGCCGCTCCTGGCGGAGGCGGGCCACCTGAGCTCGCTTCCCAAGACGGCTTCACCTTAATCGAACTGCTGGTCGTCATCGCCATCATCGCGATCCTGGCCGCCCTGTTGCTCCCTGCACTGGCGAGCGCCAAGCGGAAAGCCCAGCGCGTCCAATGCTTTAGCAACCAGCACCAGATCGGCTTGGGCTTCCAAATGTACGCAGATGACGCCAACGGCTTTTTCCCGGTCCAGGACGGCTGGGGCGCCGGCGGCGGACAATTGCCACCCACACCGGATATTTCGGGTGACGCCTCCGATTACGGGGGCCAGGTTGCTCAAACCAACCGCCCGCTAAATCGCTACGTCCCCAACGTTAATACCTTCCATTGCCCGGCCGACAAGGGCGACCCCCTCAATCCCAGCGCCAAAACCTGCTGGGACGGATGGGGCAACAGCTATCTGGTAGAATGGTACGGAGATTTTGACCGCGTCAAGTACACCTGCGGTGGCGCTGGAAATTACAGCTTCTCCTCGCCCGCCAACAAGCCGATCCAGATGTCCGTCATCGCCCAGCGGCCGGTGACCAAGATCATCCAGGGCGATTGGGATTGGCATTACAACCGCGTCATGACCGACGCGCGCTCGATTTGGCACAATAACGCCAACGACCGCCGTGAGGCCCTCCTCTTCGGCGATAGTCACGTCCAGTTCTTCCAATTCCCGCCCGACGCACTTGATTCCAACGGCGCCGCGCCCGACCCCAACTACGTTTTTTGGTGATCTAGCGGGCCACACCCGCGTTCTGTTGAATCAGCTCCCAGGCTTGCCGCACGTGGGCGGCTTCGGTGTGCGTTTGCCCGACGCACAGGCGCAGCGTGTAACGACCATTCAGAACCGTGTGCGTCAGGTAGAGCTTGCCGGTCTGATTCAGGCGCTCCAGCAACTGGCGGTTGAAGTCATCCCCTGCCCGGTGCGCAAAGCAGACCAGGTTCAGCGGCGCAGGAGCCATCAACTCAAAGTCCGCCGAGGCCCTGACCCAGCCGGCGAATTCCTGCGCCAGCTCCACATGCCGCCGGATGTGATGGCGCAGGCCCTCGACACCGTAGTGGCGGATCACAAACCACAGCTTGAGCGCCCGGAAACGGCGGCCCAGCGGAACCTGCCAGTCACGATAGTCAATGACAGCCCCAGACTCAGTCGCCTTGTTGCGCAGGTATTCTGGCAGCACGCTCAGCGCCTTGATGAGCGCCCCCCGATCGGCCACGAAGAAGCAGTCGCAGTCGAAATTGGTGAACATCCACTTATGCGGGTTGAAGCAGTAGGAGTCGGCCAGCTCCAATCCGTTGTGAATATGCCGAAACTCCGGGCACAACGCCGCCGTCCCGCACATCGCCCCGTCCACATGCAGCCAGAGACCTTGCTCGCGGCATACCCGGCCAAGCTCGGGCAGCGGATCAAGGGCATTGGACGAGGTCGTGCCCACTGTGGCCGACACAAAGCACGGTTGCCGCCCCGCCTGGCGGTCCCGGGTAATTTGCTGCGCCAGGGCGTCGGGCCGCATCGCGAAACCTGAGTCCACTTCGATCAGCTTCAGGTTCGCGCGGCCCAGCCCGGCAATCTTCACCGCCTTTTCCACCGACGAATGCGCGTGGGGGGAGGTGTAGGCTACGAGCCGCCCGTCGCAGCCGCACTCGTTGGACTGCAAGCCAGTGGCGCGCTCGCGCGCCGCCAGCAGGGCGCACAGCACACCGCTGGAGGCGGTGTCTTGAATCGCGCCGCCCCCCGCGCCCGCCGACTTGAACTTCTCCGGCAGCCCCAGCATCGCCACCAGCCAATCCAGAATGTGCGTTTCCAGCTCCGTGCAGGCGGGGCTCGTGGCCCAGAGCATGCCTTGCACCCCCAGCGCGGCGGAGACCAATTCGCCCAGGATGGATGGCCCCGAGTTGTTGGCCGGAAAGAAAGCAAAGAAGTTGGGCGACTGCCAATGCGTTATACCCGGCAGAATCAGCTTCTCGACGTCGCCCAATATGGCCTCGAACGATTCGCCCTGCTGCGGCGGCTCAGCCGGCAGCGTCGCGCGGATCTGCCCGGGCTGGACGCGTGACAGCACCGGCAGAGATGCGACCCGCCGTTGGTAATCCGCCACCCAATCCACCACGGCATAACCCCACCGCCGGAATTCCTCCGGGCTCATGTGATAACTGGCATCGGTTGACATAGCGCGGGCAGCCTATAGCACCCGCGCCACGATGTCGCGCCAAGACGCTCATTATCCTCTCCCACACGCTCTCGGCTGACGATCTCGGGTCAGCATGACAGCGTGGTCGCCGACGTGCGGCGCCTGCGCAACCACCCGCTCGTGCCGGCCGAAATCCCAATCTACGGTCTGATCTGCGACGTGCGCAGCGGCAAGCTGCTCGAAGTCCCCGAAGCGGTGGCCGCCGGCGCCCCCATGCAGCAGGCCTGGTCGCGCGTGGCCTGACCCGTACGCCCGAACACGACCGTTACAGCGAAACGCTCTCCCGGTTTCGGCAAGGCCCAGAGCTTGACGCCTCCCTGCCCTTCCTCCGGCGCGTTCAGTTTCCGCTTGTCCAGTTCAGGTTCTCTCGCGATGGTTGGACCATGACGGGAACCAAACTGACCGCTGACACCATCCGCGCCATGAAGGCGCGTGGGGAGAAGATCGCCGCGCTCACGGCCTACGACTTCCCCATGACGCGCCTGCTCGATGAGGCGGGCATACCGCTCATTCTGGTGGGCGACTCGCTGGGCATGGTCGTGCTGGGCTACCCGGACACCACCCATGTCACCATGACCGAGATGGAGCATCACGTCCGCGCCGCCGCTCGGGCCAAGCCGCGCGCCCTGCTCGCCGCGGACCTGCCGTATCACAGTTACGATACCGTCGCCGACGCCGTCGCCAACGCCAAACGCCTCGCCGCCGCCGGCGCGGAGGCCGTCAAAGCCGAGGGCGGTTTGGACATCGTGGATCAGGTCCGCGCTATCGTCGCGGCCGGGATTCCGTTCCTGGGCCATCTCGGCATGTTGCCCCAACACGTGTTGGAGGAGGGCGGCTACCACGTTAAGGGAAAGACCGAGCCGGAACACCAGCGGCTGCTGGCCGACGCCCACGCCCTGGCGAACGCCGGCGCCTTCGCCGTCGTCCTCGAACTGGTCACCCCGCGCGTCGCCAAAGAGCTAACCCGCCAAATACCTATCCCGACCATTGGCATCGGCGCCGGTCCGGATTGCGATGGACAAATCCTGGTCACCCCTGATTTGCTGGGCATGCTGCCCTGGTACGATCTCAAACACGTGAAGCCCAAGCTCAACGCCGCCGAGCAAATGCGCACGGTGGTGAAAGCATGGAAAAAGGGCGTCGAGGCCCCACCGTCCTCGTCGTCGTCCTCGTAATCGTAATCGAAACCAGCCCCGGCCTTGGCCACGATCACCAGGATGAAGGCCACCAAAACGAGCGCCGTAGCGGCCTTTCGAACCGCCTCTGAGAGAGTAAAATGAAGAAACTGACTCACATTGACACGCACGGGGAGGCCAGTATGGTGGATGTTTCCGCCAAGCCGGTGATGTTCCGCCAAGCCGTGGCCAGCGGCGAAGTCCGTCTCCAAAGAGCCACGCTGCAACTCATCGAGTCCCAAACCATCGCCAAAGGCAACGTCATGGCCGCCGCGCGATTGGCCGGCATCCTGGCCGCCAAGAAGACTGGCGAACTCATCCCACTCTGCCATCCCCTGCCCCTCACCCATTGCGAGGTCAGTTTTGACATCCCCACCAGCCGCGACCGCATCGTCATCACCGCCACCGCCAAAATCGCCGCCCAAACCGGCGTCGAAATGGAAGCCCTCACCGCCGTCAGCGTCGCCGGCCTCACCATCTACGACATGTGCAAGGCCGTGGACAAAACCATGCGCATCACCAACGTCCGGCTCGTCTCCAAAACCAAAAGCTAGGCCGAAGCAGTCAGACGTAACCACAGATAGACACAGATGAACACAGATAAGCGGTTTCTTGAACTGGGCTCTTCGAGCGTGCGATCCCGCCCATTGCGGCGAGAACCCGAGCACTGCTAACCCGAACGTGAGCCTGCCTCTTAGCATCTGTGTCCATCTGTGTCCATCTGTGGTTGTCCTCCGCCTTGTCGAGGCCTAGTCAACTCGCGCAATACGTGCAAATCCAGGTCGGCATCATCACCATCTCCGACCGCGCCTCGAAGGGCCTTTACGATGACCTCGGCGGCCCGGCGCTCAAAGCGGCGGCGGAAGCCTATGGCTGGAGCGTCCTCGCCCAGGCGCTCGTCTCGGACGACAAACAGCACATCCAGCGCGCCGTCCGCGAGCACGTTGCCTTGGGCTGCCAACTCATCCTGACCACAGGCGGCACCGGCGTCGCGCCCCGCGACGTGACCCCCGAGGCCGTCCGCGAAATCGGCGCCCGCGAACTGCCCGGCTTTGGCGAAGTCATGCGCCGCGAATCCATGAAGCTCACCCCCCACGCCATCCTTTCCCGCAGCCTGGCGATCGTGGTGGACAAGGCCCTGGTGCTTTGCCTGCCCGGCAAGCCCAAAGGCGCCGTCGAATGTCTTGGCTTTGTGGCCGCCGCCCTCCCCCACTGCCTCGAACTGCTTCAGGAACTGCCAACAACCTGCTGAGCCTCGGTCCGGCCACCACCCTCTGCCCCCTCGTCCTCGTCCTCGTCCCCGTCCTCGCAATCGGTTCCCCGCCCCTCCTCGATTACGATTACGAGGACGACGAGGACGACGACTGAATGCCCTGGAGCCTTGCGCCGACCACCAAAGAACTTTTTGCCATGTCCCGTGTTGAAGGATAAAGTCCCCCTATGGACTTGGATGCCTTAGTCAGCCTCGCAGCGAGTAACGGGGCTAGCGATTTACATCTGGAAGCGGCGCTGCCGGCCGCGCTGCGCATTCGCGGCGCGCTGCGCACCAGCGGCGACCCCATCCCCGGAAGCGCGCTGCTGGAAATGGCGCGGCGCGTGATCGGCGAGGAGGAGTGGCCGCGCTTCCTCGAACAGCGCTCTTACGACTGCTCGCGCAACTTCCACGGCGTCCGCTGCCGCCTCAACATCCTCCAGACCTCCCGCGGCGTCGGCTTCGCCATCCGCCTCCTCTCCGCCTTCACCGCCAACCTCGAAAAGCTCAACCTCCACCCCGACTTCAAGAAGTTCGTCGCCGCCAGTCACGGCCTGATCCTCGTCAGCGGCGCCACCGGCTCCGGCAAGTCCTCCACCCTCGCCGCCTTGATCGAAGAGATCAACCAGACCGAGACGCGTCACATCGTGACCATCGAGAGCCCCATCGAATACACCTTCCGCCCCCGCCACGCCTACATCCGCCAGCGCGAAGTCGGACGCGACACACCCAGCTTTGAGCAAGCGCTCCTTGACTCGCTGCGCGAAGATCCCGACGTCCTTATGGTCGGCGAGATGCGCGACCCGGAAACCATGCGCCTGACCTTGAGCGCCTCCGAAACCGGCCACCTCGTCATGGCCACCGTCCACTCCTCGACCTGCGCCGAAGCGCTCCAACGGGTCGTGTCCGCCTTCCCCGCCGAAATCCAGAGTGCCGTCGCCGCCCAACTGGCCGATTGTATCCTCGCCGTCATCTCCCAGCGCCTCCGCTTCCGGCCCGAGCTCAACATCCGCGTCCCCGAATGTGAAATCCTCGTCCCCACCCACGCCGTGAAGAATTTCATCCGCACCCGCGACTTCTTCAAAATCACCTCCTCGCTCGAGACGGGCGCCGAGCACGGCATGTGGACCTTGCAACGCTACCGCTCGTGGCTGGACAGCCGCAAGAGCTGGTTCATCCCCGGCAAGACCGCAGAGCAGGCGGAAACCGAGGCCGCCGAACCCGCTCCGGCCCCCGTGCGCCCGCCCGCCTTCCCCATCTCGTCAAAACCCGCGAAAGCCGAGACTAGACATGCTCCCCACGCGCCCCTGCCCGACGCCAAAGGCCCCGTGCGGATCGAGATCGAGCCGGGTGAGAGCGAGTTTGGGAAGATCTTGAAGCGGCCGGGGGAGTAATTATGCTCGACAAGCTGCCTGCCGGACTCTCGCATGGCGCCCTTCTCAGTCTTTGCGGCGTGCTGCTCCTGGCGCTCGCCCTCGGGAGCTGCGTCACCAAGAAGGCAGCCGACGCCCAGGCCCACAAAGCCTATCTCGCCGGCCAGCAGGAAGCCCGAATGCAAATGCAGCAATACCAGACCCAGGGCCAGGGACCCTGCGTCACCGTCAACGGCGAGGTCCACAACCACGTCGTGCCCTGGATCCAAGGCCTGACCCTCGCCAAGGCCCTCTTGGCGGCCGATTACTACGGCACTACCGATCCGGGCCAAATCCTCCTCGTCCACAACGGTGTCGCGAAACGCCTTGATCCCGGACAGTTGCTTTCGGGAGCGGACATCCCGCTTCAGCCGGGAGACATAGTCCAGCTCATGCCCCAGGCCGCCGCGCCACGGCAATAAGCCGCCCCCCACTTTCTTCGTGCTCTTGCCACCGGCCTGACTTATAAGTTGCCGCCATGACCGAGCCCGAGCCCCTCCAGCAAATTGACCGCACCTGCGTGCGCTACCGCCAGCGCAAGCTCGCTTTCTTCGCCGGCTGCGACTACTTCCGCCTTGCCAGCCACCCGCGGCTCAGGGCTGCCTTGCAGGCCGGCGTGAAAAAATTCGGCCTCAACGTCGCCGCTTCCCGCCTGACCACCGGCAACCACCTCCTCTACCGCGAACTGGAAGCGGCCCTGGCCGACTTCTTCGCTGCCGAAAGCGCCTTGCTCGCTCCCAGCGGTTACGTCACCAACCTCATCGCCGCCCAAGCCCTCGCAGGCAGTTTCTCGCACGCCCTCATTGACGACGACGCCCACTCCTCCCTGTCTGACGCCGCCCGTCTCCTCGATTGCCCGGTGCTCCAGTTCAAGTCCCGCGACCCCCATGCGCTGGCCGCCGCCATCCAGCGCTGTGGCCCCGGCGCGAAGCTCCTGCTCCTCACCGATGGAATGTTCTCGCGTGACGGCTCCGCCGCGCCCCTCGCCGAATACCTGAAACTCCTTCCCCAGGACGCGCAAATCCTGGTGGACGACGCGCATGCCGCAGGCGTGCTGGGTCGCACCGGCAAAGGGAGCATCGAACATGCAGGCGTCAGCCGCCGCCAGATCATTCAGACGATGACGTTGAGCAAATCCTTCGGCGCTTACGGGGGCGCCATTCTCAGCACCGCCCGCTTCCGCCAGCGCGTCCTGGACCGCAGCCGCATGTTCGCCGGCAGCACCCCCGTCCCTTTGCCTTTGGCCAACGCTGCCTTGGAAGGCGTGAGGATTCTCAAAGCCGATCCGAGCCTGCGCCAAAGGCTGGTTGCGAACGCGTCCTATGTGAAAGCCGCGTTGCGCAAAGCCGGCCTGCCGCTGGCCGAAGCCCCTGGGCCCATTGTGCCCCTATTCCCCGCGCGCCCGAGCGAAGCGATCCGCCTGCAACGCGCCCTCTTGGCGGCGGCCGTCTATCCGTCTTTCATCAAATACCCTGGCGGCCCCCCGGCCGGCTACTTCCGCTTTGTCATCTCCAGCGAACACACCCGCCCCCAGTTTGACGCCCTCCTAAAGGTCCTCTGCCGCTACGCCAAAACGCACGCAGCTTCCCACTGACCCCGCGGCCACTCGTTCCTCACCCGACGCTGCGCCACTTCACTCAATTCGTTGCCCCCGCCCATCGCGTTTCCCCGCTCACACCCAAGCACCCCCGCGACTATTCAGCATTTCGGTGGGACCACGCCCGCCCCGGGCGTTGCCCCCGGCACCCCGCCGGGGGCCAAGCATCACGTCGCGGCCGGCGAGGGTGCCAACCCCTGCCCTCAGGCCGCGCGTGGTCCCCTTTGACCTAAATAGTCACACACCCCCGACCGTCAAACGCACGCATTGTTCCAAACGACACCCGCCCTCCCCCTCCATCAACTACCTAGCCGATCGCCGAGACGCTATGCACCCACCGTAGTATCTCCCAATCGCATCGCAAGTTCCCTAATGGTTCCCTAATAGTTCCCTGATAGTTCCTTGATAGATCATTAATAGATACATGATGCCAAGTGGCTAACTGAGCCAGCGAAACACGTGTTGAGCCTCGGAACGGTGCTCTTCCAACGCATTCACCCCACGGCCACAGCCTATTAGTTGGACATCCAGGAGTCATTTGCCATCCCGTTATCGTTAACGAATGCCCTAAATCCCCTGCTAAACGTCCAAGCAATGAGGACAAGAGCACAAACTCAAACCTACTCCCCCAAACAGGCAGAGGTGCGAGGCAGCCGGAATCCCCGCCTCTTCGCACCACCGCACTACTATCCATGAAAGTCTGCACAGCCTATGCAAATCGTCGTTGCCCTTCCACCTCGACTATTTGCCATTGGCCATTTGCTATCTTCGGTTCCAACGCAGCCTTATCCGCAAGAAGCTTCGCAGCCTGCCGAAACTCCCTGTGCCCCAGCCCATCGGCTATTTGCCATTTGCTATTTGCCATTCTCGGTTCCGGCCGGCTCGCGCTACCCCCTTGCGTCGGTCCACTGGCCTTTCCTGGCACCCAGGCCGGCCACTTGGTCTCCCAGCCTGTCGCCGTAGCTCGGCAGACCCCCCTCCCAAGGTGTGTCAGCCTCGCGTTTCTTCACAAATTCCCTCTCTTCACGGCAACTTAAGGTTCCCCCGCATAAACTGCCGGCATGAAAATTTCGTATTGCATGGATTTGCCCGCAACGGCAAGCTCGGCCAACAACGGCGCCGCCTCCTCCCAACTCAGGCCCAAGCTGCCTCAGCGGCTGGCAACGCCAATGAACACCACAGTTAACCAACAACACTAACAACAAGATGAACGTCCCCACCAACCGCAACGTGTTCTTCCCGCTGGTTCACCCATGAGTTAAGCCGGCCCGCAATGTCCTTCAGCGTTTCACCACATCCGTCCAATGCCCGGCCTCATGTCCGGGTTCGCGTCCTGGCCGCCACGCTCAGTGGTGTGCTGTTGCTGGCTTTGCTCACCTTGGCCCTGGCGATGCAGAGGACCTTTCCCGGCGCAGTCTCCGCCGCGCGCTTGGAGGGCGACGGACTCTTCAACCTGACGAACGTGTGGAAGATCCACCTGACGTTCGCCCCCGACCAGTGGCAGGCCATGGAACCCAAAGGCGGCACCGGCGGCCCTGGCGGCCCAGGCGGTCCAGGAGGCCCGGGAGGTCCTGGTGGCCCGGGCGGTCCGGGTGGTTTCGGCCCCGGCATGTTCATCGCCCCCGTGCTTTTAAACCAAGGCGACGCAAACCACGACGGCAAGCTCTCTCGCGAGGAGTTCTCCGCTCTCGGGCAGAAATGGTTCGCCGCCTGGGACACCAACAAGACGGGCAATCTGGACGCCGGCAAGATACGCGCCGGTCTCGATGCTGTGCTAGGTTCGCCCGGTGGCATCGGGCCAGGCGGCCCCGGCGGCGGCCCGGGCGGCCCCCCCTTGCAGGGAGCCAACGGCCGGCGCAATGGCATGGCAGCAGCGATGGGCATCCAATACCCTGTGGTGCATGCCGACCTGGACTTCGAAGGCTGGCGCTTCCAGGACGTGTCAGTCCGCTACAAGGGCAACAACACCTACATGACTTCGCGCAACCAACTCAAACGCCCCCTCAAGGTTGTCTTGAATCGCGGATTCAAGGGGCGGCGCCTCGGCGGCGTGACCACGTTCAACCTGCACAACAACGTCAACGACCCCAGCGGTATGAACGAACCCCTTTCCTATCGCCTGTTCCACGACGCCGGCGTGCCCGCCGGGCGGACCGCCTACGCCCAAGTCTATCTCACGGTGCCCGGCAAATACACCAACCAATACGTTGGCCTGTATTCCATCGTCGAGAACGTGGACAACAATTACACCCGGTCGCACTTCGGCACCAAGCGCGGGACGCTCTTCAAACCGGTGACCCGCCAGGTATTCGAAGACATGGGGGACAACTGGTCTGCCTACGCGCCATCCTACGCTGCGCATACTCCCGTGTTCGACCACGAGGCCAAGCGTGTGATCGAGTTCAGCAAACTGGTGTCGCACGCCAGCGACGCCGAGTTCGCCGCGCGGCTCGAGGAGTTCCTCGACCTGGACGAGTTCGCCCGCTTCATGGCAGTGACCGTCTGGCTCAGCAACATGGACAGCATCCTCAGCATGGGCCAGAACTTCTACGTCTATCTGCACCCCAAGACACAGCAGTTCCAATTCCTTCCCTGGGACTTCGACCACTCCTTTGGCCAGTTCCCCATGGCCGGTAGCCCGGATGAGTTGGAGCGCCTGAGCATCCTCAAGCCCTGGAGCGGGCAAATCCTCTTCCTCGAGCGCGTGTTCAAGGTCGAGAAGTTCCAGCGCCTTTACCTGGCGCGGATGAAGGAATTCAGCGAGACAATCTTTCAGGCGGAGCGCATCCAGCGGCAAGTGGATGAACTGGCTCCCGTGCTCCGGCCCGCCGTGCAGGCAGAATCGGCTCAGTTGCTCGCACGTTTTGATGATATAGTTGCGGGCAAGCCGATTGCGGGATTCGGCCCGGGTGGCCCAGGCGGCCCGGGCGGGGGCGGTCCGCCGTTTGGTGGTCGCGGCGGGGGCGGGCCTCCGTTTGGTGGTCGCGGTGGGGGCTTCGGCCAAACCATGAAACCAATCAAGACCTTCGTCGCCGTCCGCGCCCAGTCCGTGAACGACCAATTGGCCGGGAAGTCCGAAGGCGCCACGCTTTCCCGCTCGGGCCCCGGCGGTCCGCCGGGAGGTCCGGGCGGGCCGGGCGGGCCGCCAGGCCGAGGAGGCCCAGGCGGTTTTGGGCCGGGGATGTTCCTGGCGCAGGCCTTCACCACCGCGCTCGACGCGGACAAAGACGGCGTGGTCACCCAGGCTGAATTCACCCAGGGCTTCCTCAAGTGGTTTGATGCCTGGAACACGGACCACACCGGCGTCCTGACCGAAGACCAGCTTCGCGCTGGCATCAACAAGGACCTCTCCCCTTTCCGCGGCGGCCCGCCCCCAGGATTCGGCTTCGGTCCCCCGCCGGACGACTTCGGCCCTCCGGATGGCCCTGACGATTTCTGAAACCTCATTACCACCTTATTAATCTATGCAAATCGAACAAACACTACATGACCTGTTCTGGAACCCAACCGACCTGGCTTCGCTGCCCAGCCTGATCTTGAGACTAATCATCGCCGCCGTGCTCGGCATCCTGCTCGGCCAGGCTTACGTTCACTTCGGGCAGTCGCTCTCCAACCGAAAGCTCTTTGCCCGGAACTTCATCGTGCTCACCGTGACCACCGCCTTGATCATCAGCATCGTCCGTTCGTCCGTGGCGCTGTCGCTGGGGCTTGTCGGCGCGCTCTCCATCGTACGGTTTCGCGCCGCGATCAAGGAACCCGAAGAACTTGCCTTTCTCTTCCTCGCCATCAGCGCCGGCCTCGGCCTCGGCGCCGGCGCCACCCTGATCACTGTCGTCGCCCTGGTCCTCATTGTCGGCTTGATCGCGATCCGCAGCCTCCTCTACCGCCGGCCCGGCCCCCCGAACCTCTACCTGACCGTCACCAGCCCCGCCGCCGCGAACCTGGGCGCCAGCCAGATCCTGGCCGCCCTCGCCGCCGCCGGCACCAGCGCCACTCTGAAACGTTTCGACCAAACCCCCGACCAGATCGAGGCCGCCTTCGTCGTGGACTTCAAGCAAGTCGGCCACCTCGAGCAGTTCAACCAGCGGCTCCGTGAGCTGAGCCCGCAGGTGAGAATCAGTTGCCTGGACGACCGCGGCCTCGGCGTTTGACCTGACGAGGGCCCTTGCGCATGACCACGCTGCCATCGAATCCGCGCTACGAGCGGAAGTTCGTCGCCGACGGGCTCGCCTTGTCCGAAGTCCTCGCGCTCGTGCGGCGGCACCCCGCGGCCTTTCGCGAAACCTATCCCGCCAGGACCGTCAACAACCTCTACCTGGATTCGCCCGAGTTCCGCAATTACCACGACCACGTCAACGGCATCGCCCACCGCACCAAGACCCGTCTCCGCTGGTATGGCCCCTGGTCCGGCTGCATCGCCACCCCGGCCCTCGAACAGAAGCTCAAGTGCGGCCTCGTGAGCGGGAAGGCGTCACACAGACTGCCTCCCCTTACGATGAACGGCCACGTGTCGCGGCCCGACCTGGAAGCCGCGCTAGATAGCGCGAACCTGCCGCCCCTCGCGCGTTCCGCCTTGCGCCACCTGCAACCAGCCCTCCTGAACCGTTACCAGCGCCACTACTTTCAAAGCGCCAATGGTCGTTTCCGCTTGACCGTGGACTCAGGCCTCCAATTCGCCCCGGCGCGCCAAGCCCAGGGCACAGGAGTTTCCTTCAGCCCGCCTTCCACCACGGTCGTGGTCGAGCTAAAGTACGGCCTCCCCCAGGCAGAATATGCTGCCCCCGTGACGAACGCCCTCCCCTTCCGCCTCGCCCGCTGCTCAAAGTATGTCCTCGGAGTCACCAGCCTCGCCGCCCGCTGCGCCTCCTGAAGGCCGCCTGCCCCTCGCCGCACTCTAACCGCACTTCCCGGCACTTCCCCTTAGCCGTATCTATACTGCGAGAGGGGAGCGCGCCCGCCCCCGGGCGCGGTGGCTGGCGCCTTCGCCGGCCACCTTTTCAGCCGCCTGAACGCACTCACCGTTCGGTAATTCTGCACGCGAGGGAGCTATCCGGCGAGGGCGCCGGATAGCAACGCCCGGGGCGGGCGTGCTCCCCATTTCCAACTGAATGGATACGGCTTAGTACTCTGGCACGTAGGTCCGGTGACGCCTTGTTGAACGGCCCGGACGTTCCTCGGCGCGAAGCGTTTGGAGTGCGTGGAGCTCGCTCCCGCTTTCGGCGGGGCCACGTTTAACGATGGCGCCAGCATGCTGGACGCACTCCATACGCTTCGCATGACCGAAATGCCCCTCTTCCCTTGCGTGAGCGTGCATAGGGCCGGACCACACCCCGGACCACCACTCTGGCCTGTTTGGCCTTGACGCCTCTCCCACGCCTCGTTACCCTTGGGATGGTGATGCGCGTTTCTCCTCATGCAGGAAGGACGAGCTCCGGCATTGGGTGGCCGGGGGTGCGGCACCATGCAGCGGAGTGGGCATTCTGCACGACTTTGTTTTTGTACGAGCAGGGCTGGAGTCGGAAGTGTCAGTCTGATAGGAACATAAGCCGTGCTCTGACTTTGTCTTTGCACCGATGACTTTGTCCCAAACATACTGTTGGGCCATAAATTCGGCCAGCGCAGGTAAACCAAAGTCATAATAGACCATCCAACCACAATGCCAATCATACCATGACAAAAATTGACCCAGCTCTTTACGGATTCATCGGTTCCCTCATCGGAGGGGGACTTGTTTTGTTCAGCCAGTGGCTCACTCGCCGCCAAGAGGATCGAAGCCACATCCGAGAACTTGGCTTGAAGATGGGACTTGCCAGACACGAGAATTGCGTCAGAGCAGCACAGCAGGAAGCCGACGCGACCAAGAAGATTGTCACGACTCCACCTTTCGAGGCGTGTATTGTTGATGGCGTCAAACTCATGGAGGTTGTTTCCACTCCCGGCCTCAGTGCTGAGGAGATGGCCCGCAGGATAGCCGAGTACCGCGCTTACAGCCAAAGTGTTTTGGATTCCATACAGAAGAAAAAGTAAGAGGAATGGCCCAACCAATCGGTGCAGGCAACAGCCGCCGCGCTTGGTGTTTTCGTGCGTTTTGAGTGGTTCGGTCGTCACGGTTTCATTCCTTTCTTCGGGTCCGGCGTCTGTGCCTGACCTCTATCGTTAGCGCCTTCGCATATGAGCACGAAAGCCATGCTTAATTTCGTCTGGATTGCCGGAGCCCTCATGGGGTTGTTTATGTGGCTTGGCCGCAAGACCGGCTCCGGTGCCTTCATCCTCTTGGCAATGCTCAGCGCGCTCTTCATTATCGGTGCCACTCTTTACGCCGCACACCGAGAGAGGACCTACGGTGATAAGTCTGAGACAGTATCGCCGAGGGCGACGGTTACCATTCTGGCGGTGGTGGCTCTCTGGGTGGGCTTCATCGTTTACCGCGCCGTGCAACGCTGAGTCTATGGGCGCTAACAAGGCGATGCACCGAATGAGCGGCACGCACATCTGTTGGCGATTCGAGTGGTCCTGGATGCCGCTCATCGGTGATCTTGATCGTTCGGCCAATGGATATACAAGTTCAACACGAGTCGGTGTCTTTAATTTGAATGAACCTCGTTCCTACCATCTACGGTCTGATCGCGGGCCTTGTCACAGGCCCCATGATCTTGGCCGCTGTCACACAAGCCGGAGCGGCAAGCGAACTCCAAGGAACCAAGGACGTGCTCCGAGATGGTCCGTCTTTGGCGGAATTTGTTGACCGGATTGTCACCAATCGCATGGGGGAGTTCCGCGTGCCGGGCGCGGTAGTCACGGTCGTTAGGGGCGATCGAGTTCTGGTTAACAAGGGGTACGGTTTTGCGGACCTCGAGGACCGCCGCCCGGTCGATCCCGAGAAAACACTTTTCCGCATCGCGTCGGTTTCAAAGGTCTTCAACGCGATGGCTGTGATGCGGTTGGTTGATGAAGGCCTCATTGGTATCGACGAAGACGTGAGGCCCCGGCTCCGGGCGGCTGGTTTGGAACTGGACACAACCGCGGAAGGCCCGATCACGTTGAGGGCTTTGCTGACGCATACTGCCGGCATCCGGGATCTATCCACTCCAGACCTGGCGATGACGAAGGATCCGGGCAAGCTGTTGCCGTTGGGTCCCTACCTGAAGCAATGTCTGCCGCTTCGCTGGCAAGATCCAGGCGAGACGGTTCTATACACCGACATTGGCATAACGCTGGCCGGTTATGTGGTAGAGGTCGTGTCGAAAACCGAGTTTCAGGAATATGTATTAACGAAAGTCATCCGCCCACTCGGGATGAGACATACCAGTTACACTCTGTCCGAGGAGCAGCGAGCCCATTTGGCCACCGCGTATTCGCATGAAGCCTCGGGTTACAAGGCAACCCCCTTCCTTTACTCGAACAACTATCCAGCGTCTGGAGTCATTACGACCGGCAGTGATATGGCGCGTTTGATGATCGCTCATCTCTCCGGCTGCAAGGGCTTCCTCACAGCCAAAACTGTGAAACTCATGCACGAACCCCAGCACTCTGACGATCCACGCCTGGGGGTTCAATGGACTTGTGGGTTTGTTTACGAGACGCATTCCAAGGGGAACACGCCCTACCTCTTTCACTTCGGTGGCGCTTTCGACATGCAGAGCATCCTGGGCATATCACTGGATCGCGGAATTGGTGTTTTCGTCAGCCAAAACCGACCCGGCGGGCGCGTGTTTCAGTTGGTTGACCTCTTGGACGCTCTTTCACAGGACGAAGCAAGAACCGACAGTGCCGCAAAACCTCCAGTCACGGCTGTTACGGAACCGGCAAACATCAAATCGCTCGCTGGGACCTATGTGTTAAACCGCGACCTTTCTCGGGGCGTCAAAATACCACCACAAGAATATGTCTTCGTCAGATACGTGGAGGACATCAAAGGCATTGAAGTGGAGTACTGGCAAACCAAGGATAGTCCGATGCGATTAATCCAGGTCGCGCCGCTGTTGTTTCAGTCGGTGAACGGTGACCAGCGATTGTCTTTTCGCACGAGCAAGGACGGTCAGACGACATATCTAATCGATTACAACATGAGAGGGGATGGAGCATTCAAGAGAATTTCGCCTTTGGATCGCCCGTCAGTCCCCGAAAGGCACCAGCGATGACAACCACTGGGCGTTCATTGCCAGGACTTGGTTGCGGATTGAGGCCATCAGAATTCTTTAGGTATGAGAGACACGAAGCCTAACAAGACGGTGGAGACGAACCGCCGCCCCGCTTCTCCGCTCAAAGTCGGGTTGCAGCTTGGACGCGTCGTTCACGCTCCACCGTTCCCGTCGGCGGCGGTCGCTCACCTCTGTCGTTGGGCAAAGCTATGAAAATGCCCTCTCGAAATCTGGTCGAGCGGAGAGTAGCAAACGCGCTTGAGTCGCTTCTGTTGAATGACGCCTACCTCATTTTAGAGGGCGTCAGCGAGCGCTCTATCACTCACAAACTGGCTGAGTATTTGCAGCAGGTTTTCCGGAGTTGGCATGTCGACTGCGAGTACAACAAGCTCGGCCCAGGAGTGAAGACGCTCCCCCTTTTAGACGGAAACGACTGGATCGAAGACAGTCCCGTTTATCCTGACATCATTGTGCATCGAAGAGGGATGCCAGAAGACCCCGAAGACCCACCACACTGCCTTGTCATCGAGGCCCGTAAACATCCGGCCACGGTTGAGAAGATAAGAAGGGACCAGGAGAAAATTGACCGCTACCTTGATACGGAATTAAGGTATCGCTATGGACTGCTTCTAGAGTTCCGGGTGGAGTCGGGCCAGGTTCGCTGTGTCCAGGAATGGAAATAGGGCCGAACAAAATCACTAGAGCGAATGCGGGCGGCCCACGTCGGTTGCCAATTCGAAGGCGCTGGGCCGCCCGCATCGCTCAGTTCCGGCGTTGGCCGCCCCGCCTCCTGACCACATGACCACGAGCAATCCATTGCATCTCCCGGACGGCATCCCATGGCAGCACTGGGTTGAGCGGTGGGATAGAATGCAAGAGCGATACCTTGTCCGGCGTGCGGAGCGTATCGGGTTGCTCGTCCACTTGGTCCGTGCAGCGGTGAGCCCAGTGAGACGCATTTTGGATTTGGGCTGCGGCACGGGAAGCTTGATGCAGCCGTTCTTGGATGCTTTTCCCGACGCGGTGGTTTACGGGATGGATTTTGATCCGGTGCTCTTGCCGCTGGCGCGTGAGCGGTTGCGTCCGTATGGAGCGCGCGCCCAGCTTATCCTTGGGGACCTGCGCACAGAGGGTTGGGTTGCGTCCCTGCCAGGCCCAATGGATGCCCAGATTTCAGCGACGGCACTGCATTGGCTTACTGAGCTTGAGTTGGCGAGCCTTTATCCGCGCCTCGCGAGTCTGATGCGCTCCGGCGGTCTCTTTCTCAATGCCGATCACGTGGCCAGTCGGCAACCAGAAGTTCAGAGGATGTGGGAGCAGAACCGGGAGGAAATGCGGCGTGTGGAGGCAAAGCAGGATGGCGAGGATTGGGACGCTTTTTGGGAGGCGTATGCGCAGGCTCTCGGCCTTTCCGGTCAACGTCGTGTCACCGAGCGGGTGCTTGGCGGTTGGGCTGGCGGCATTGAGGAAGGCTTGCCGCTGGAGTGGCATTTCGCGAAGCTGACCGCAAGTGGGTTTTCCCATCCAGAATGCTTTTGGCGCTGCGACTGCGACGCGATATATGGGGCATTTCGATGAAATTGACCTGGGGCCAATCGGGTCGGCGGGAGGATTGACCTCCCGCCTCCCACACCACCTAGCAAGCGGGTCCGCACTAGGCGGTTCCGGTTAGATTAACGGCAGCAGGGTTGACCTTCTCGTTCTGCTGGCCGTAATGCATCTCGATCCACTGTTGCCTTAAGCTAGGCACTCCCCGTTCCGTCAGCCAGCGGTTGTCCAGCGCGCACTGCACAATGCTGGTGCCGGCCCTCCACCAATATCCGCGATGACTGCGGGTAGCTTTGTACACCTCCGCCGGAAAGATGCCCAGCCGCCGATGGCCACTTCTGTTTGACCGTGGATTCAGGTCACCAAAGCGTGAAGCCAAGCTCCGTAGGAGCGGCATGTGTTTGGGTCGGCACGGATGCCGTCGCCAGTTCCGCTCATGCCGCTCCTACGGAGCTTGGCGGACCTTGCGGCACGTGTGGCCATAGACATGGCGCTCATGGTGAGTAAGGTTTATGAGCCATTATCGAGCCGGCACAAAAGTGCGTCCCGCTGTATCGGCCTGGGGCAATTGGCGGCGGCTGGCGGCTTCCGCGGCAAGTTCCGTCGGCGACGCGGGACAGGGCCAGACCAAATCAGTGTGGTCGTGACCGGAGTTGGCCCAGAGCAGACCAGGCCTTCGGGCGTTCCCACCGTCGTCTATACAATCCAGCCCGGTAGAATAGAGAACGAACCGGCCGTCCTGCATGTTCCGGTAGCGCAACGGCGCGCCGTCCATGAAATCGAGCGGCCGGCTAGGAAGTAACTCGGGCGTCAGCGCGTCCAGCGACTCCGGGTAGCATTCGTGGCGCAAGCGGTAGCGCTCCAGGGCGAGCGCGGCGACCAGCAACCGGCGCATGCTCTCGGAATCGGCCATGCGCCAGAGCGACCCCGGCATGAGTGGTTCGAAGGCGAAGCGGTAGCGCGCATAAACGGATGACAGTGCGATAGAGCGCATATTCATCGGGTTGGTTGTTGACGGCACCAGATTCGTTGCTGACGGCCGCAGATTGGCGATTCCCGGATGCGGCGTCCGCAGCCCTGGCATTGTCCTGATCTCACGCCAAGTCGAGCACGCTTGAACTCGACGGTAATCCTCCTCGCAACGGCGGAACAAATGGAGTAGGGCCTCTTCGTCCTGCAACATGCCTCTTCGATGCCAAGCCTCAGTCAACCACCACCAGGCATACCGAGGAGAATGCATGTGGCTGAACCGGAACGGAAGGACCCGCATCGCTTGCCAGCGGTACTCCGACTCAATCTCCGCGCGGGCAAGGGCTGCCACTTCCGGGAGGCCGCTGCGGAAATCTGCCGATTCCCATTCGCGCTGCAGCGTGGCGAGCTGCGCTTCGGTCAAGGCTCGCGCCTGGATTGCCTGCCAGGTAACTCCGAAGGCGCGGACGAGGTTCACATTGTGCCAATACAAAACGTCTTGTTCAAAGGGCAGGGGGTGCCAGCCAGCGACCAGCTTGGTGAGGGCAAGAAGGTTGGTCCAGACCCTGGGCTGGTCGTGTTCGTGCAGAGCCAGCAACGTTCGCGCGGCTAGCGGACAAGGGAGCCTGCAAGCGTTGCCTCCGACCTGTTCGATTCCGCCCTGCGAGCTTGCGACTCGTGACCGGTAAGGGCCAACGAGCGCCGCCACGCAGGCGTGCTCCAGCATCGGTTGGTCGAGCTGCGCCCGCAGCTCGGCCCACAAGTCCGTGCATGATTCCGCGACCAGCGTGGGTTGGTCCCACATCACCAGGGCGGCGTTGGTGCCTACCGGTGGCAGAAAATCGATCGTTTCTGCCAGGGGCAGATAACAAGCCTTCCCGAACCCGTCCAACGCGAAGGCGAGGGCGCTGTCTTGCACCGAAACCGCGAAGTTGAATTCCGTAAGTTCGAGCTTGAATCCTTGCTGACGGAGGGCGAGGCGGGTTCGCTCGAGGTCAGCCTGGGGGCTGTGCTTGCGCGAGATGATACCTCCCAGCGCCGCTAGAAAGAGCAGACCGGCTATGGCGAGGAGCACGATTTTCCCAGGGCGCATCATGGAGGATCTCCAACTGGCGGAATCCAGGTCGTGCCGAGCGGGGACGAAACGATAGGGGGGGCCACAGTGCCCGGGAGTTCATCTTGTTCGTGGGCTCGCTCTTTGAAACTCGAACCGCGCATATCGTCGAGGATGGTCGAAGGGCGGCTCTCCGCAAGCAAGTTCTTCCATGATAAGTGGCCGCTTCGGAAGTGGGCGGTGTGTCTCGGGCGTGGCTGCCGGAAACATCTCGCTCCTAACGCAGCTTGGCTCACCTGCGGTGCCGAAAGATCTATGTAGCGAGCGGCAGCCCTGGCCGCGCTCCAGGACACCCTCCCCGGCACTTCCCTTTAGGTCCGGACCACACTCCGGACCACCACCGTGGCTTGTTTGGCCTTGACGCCTCTGTCACGCCTCGTCATCCTTCGGCCGGTGATGGACGTTTCTCGTCAGGCAGGAACGACGCGCCCCGGCCTTGGGTGGCCGGCGGTGAGTGTCCATGCAGCGGAGTGGTCGTTCTGGACGACTCTGTCATTGCGCCAACAGGATCGGAGAGACAGGCGCCCGCGTCGTCATAAGGAAAGAGCGTTTCTTGGCTTGGTCTTTGCACCAATGTCCCAAACATACTGTTGAACGATCCTTTATGAGCAAAACAATCAAGGCAATCCAACATGGAGTGGCAGCGGCACTGGCAGGTCCCGGACCGCGGAGCTTTCAAGCCGGTGGCAAGACCATAGCTTGCTCGCACTGCGGCACCGAAGGGTTCATGCCGTACGACTTGGAGAAATGGGCTGCGCAAGGATTGCTCCACGAGCAGTACGGCTTGGAGTGCTCCGCGTGTGGCCACCTGGAGCTTTTCACTGAGAAGCCCGTTGAGACTGAAACCACAGCCTGGCTTTTGCTCCAGCGGACGCGCCGGTAGCGTCTCGGCTCCACTGTGGACGCCACCGGCCCGGCGTGAGTGAGCGCGGGTCTTAGAACCTTGATGTCATGCTCGGGAAACGGTTACTCCAGTTGGCCGCTATAGCTCTGGCGTTTGGCGTCGGCGTCCTCGTTATTCAACCTGGGTCAATTCTGGGCGTGCCCGTGGCACCGGTCGTGTTGCGTTACGTCGGCGCCGCAAGTGCCGATAAGGTGTGGGCTGAAGAGCCGACCTTCTGGGCGAGCAACCGTACCGACTATAGCTTGACCATCATGGTCGAGGCCATCGAGATCCAAGCCAACCAAGGTTGGACCAACTACTATCGGGTTCCCCCTCCCAACGCGCTTTGGTTTACGAACAACCAGATGCCTGGGATCTTGCTTCCTCCTCATGCGACACAACTCGGCCGCATGCTGTGGCAGCGTATCCCTCCGCCGACGAATACTGTCTGGAGGGTACGAGCTAACGTCGCAAAGATGTTGACCGGTGCCGAGGGCGCTCTCGCGGCAGCCTTCCGAGAACCCGAGATGTTGAAGACCCGGCGCCTCACAGGCAGTACGAACATCTCGGCCAATGCGAAGCGCTTCTCCCGTTATGGCCGTCCATCGCCTGTCGTCAGCGAGGCCGTCATGCCACAGTGAGGCGTTAGATTGGCAGACGATGAAACGCCAGTCCGACAAGCGTACCGACGGCGAGGGCTGGGTTCCGGTCGGGGCGCAAATCGGCATCGCCAGCAAGTTGGAGCGCGGACATTCCTGTCCGCAGCAACGTCCGATGGGTGAAATGGCTTGGGAATTGGCCAGAGCGGGTTGCCTTTCGCGGTTTGCAGCGGACAGGAATGTCCGCGCTCCAGTAGTGGTGCCGAAACACGCCCTGGATCACAGCTCTGGCCTGTTTGGCCTTGACGCCCCTCCCGCGCCTCGTTACCCCTGGGCCTGTGATAGGCGTTTCTCGTCAGGCAGGAAGGACGCGCTCTGGCCTTGGGTCGCCGGTGGTGCGGGACCATCCAGCGGAGTGCGCATTCTGCACGACTTTGTTTTTGTATGAGCAGGGCTGGAGTCGGAAGTGTCAGTCTGATAGGAACAAAAGCTGTGCTCTGACTTTGTCATTGCGCCGATGACTTTCTCCCAAACATACTGTCAGTCGCATAACACGAAAGGAGCAAAACATGTGGCGATGTAAGCAATGCGGTGAAGAAATTGAAGACCAGTTTAATTCTTGCTGGAAATGTGCTGAAAGCACGCGTCCGGATCTAGGCGACACTTCACCGAAGTATCCCGCAGAGTGCCTTGCGTGTGGTTCGGAGAATTTGGTGAAAGGTGTCAAGACAGTTGATCGAGAATTACTCGGTTCAACGGAGCAGACTGTGCTATATGACGGGCAAATTAAAGGGCAGGCGTTTCTGCCGAGGGTCACCAAATCACGTATCGTAGCAGTAGTGTGCGGCGATTGCGGATTTACCAGCTTCTACGCGACGAACTACAAGGCAATTTACCGACACTTCCGTGATGAAATGCCAGAGGAAAATGGCTAATGGGGTCGCTAGGGGGATTGCTCCGCCCCACTCCCACGCCACCGGACATGCGGGTCCGCGTCCGGCGGTTCCTGACAGTCCATGCGGACGAAGCAGCACCCTTTCTCCGCCACGGTGCTCGCTGCCGGAAGCTCGGCCTGTCGGCTTCAGCGCTCCGGGACCAGACCACCGATGGTCGTGCCTGCCTGCCAACGGGGGCCGATTCCGCAGTTGCTTCGGCCTAATATCTGGGCCATCGTGCCCCTCGTTATGAAGGGCCAAACAACCGTGCTCGCACATAGGGGACTTTCACCCCATCAGTTCTCGCCCATGGCAGGCGCATACCCGACTGCTCCAGGCAACGACGCGATGACGCTTCTGTCCCCTAGCGAACGCTCTTGTCGCGCCGTGCCTGAGCACCAGCGTTCGGGATCGAGAAGAAACCAAGAAGAGAGGATCTGTCGCATGAAGAGCATTGTAGTTTGTCTCGCAGTGCTGGGGATGGTGTTGGTTGCCGGTTGCGGCGATTCACAAACGGGAAGATCGAAAGAGAAAGCCGAGGCCACTCCGCATCAGAAGCAGTCTGGAGCCCAAGCCATCCGGGTTCCTGTCTATGGCGAAGAGAGCTTCATTCTCTGCACGCAGTTCGCGGACGGTCCTGTCGGTTACTTGGGTGGGAGCTACCTGGTGATGGGAAAGCAGATGGCGCAGGGAGCCGTAATTGTGGTAGCAGCCAAGGACGGGTTGGAAATCCGCGGAACGAGGTTTCCTTATCGGCAGGTTGTGCTTATTGATGAAAAGGAAGGCTCCCCTGTTCCGCGCGTAGCCGCACCATCCGATCAGGTCGTCCTCAACCAGTCGGCGCAGATCTTCGGGAAGCCGTATCCGAAGGGACGTGTCACAATCCCCCAGGACGGCATGCTCCCGGAATAGTGGACAGCCCGAATCCGGTCGCCAGGGGGGTCGCCCCTCCCGGCTCCTACACCACCGGACATGCGGCTCCGCGTCCGGCGGTTCCTGAGAGTCCTTGCGGACGAAGCAGCACTCTTTCTCTGCCACGATGATAGCAGCCCAGAGCTCGGCCAATCGGCTACAACGCTTCGGGACCAGACCACCGATTCTCGTATCTGCCTGCCCAGTTCAGCCATGCCCGGGTTGCCAAGCTCTCCGGTCTCCTCGTTCCCGGCTCGTTGCCCCACGCAGTTGTTCGTCGGCTCATCCGCTTTGACCCGTGGCTTCCTTCCCACGGAACCTCGCCATTCCGCAGTTGCTTCGGCCTAATATCTGGGCCATCGTGCCCCGCGTTATGAAAGAGAGCGAAACGAAGGCCCCAAACCAGCGCGCTGCGGCACGACGCTCCTGCGAGCCCCCGCGTTCGGATGGTTCGATGCGCTTTCACCGCATGCACCAATTCTGGGAATTGGCCGAGGCGCTCCCGGTGAAGAAGGTCCGGTTAAGTGAACGCGAGTTCTGATTACTGGCCAAGAAGTGCCGATTCTGGATGAGGGCGAGCAACAGCCATGAAGCCGCCTAACTGTGTGGACCGAACGGGGCCATGCTGAACTCGACGCACCTATATGAATCCAAATCCACAACGATCCGGCGATGAATCGGGCGGACAACTATTCTGGAAAATCACGCTGACAATAGTCTGCGTTGTCGTCGGCGGGATTGTCGCCCTCCGTCTCTTCGGGGTCTTTTGATGCTCCGAAGGCCGGTGGCGCCGCGGCAGTGAGGCCGAGCGTGAGCCTATGCAAAAACCGTCGAAGCTGCGAGTAACGCTCAGATCACCTACCCGAGATGATTGTCCCGCGTTTCTCGCCGCGGTGCGCCGCAGCCGATCCCTCCATCATCCTTGGGTATCGCCGCCTGACACCCCCAAGGCATTTGGCAATTACCTGGAGCGCATCTCATCGAACTCGCATTGCGGTTTTCTTGTGATCCGCCGCGAGGCGGGCGACATCGTCGGGGTCATCAACCTGAACAACATGATCCGTGGCGTCTTCCAGAGCGCGTTTCTCGGTTACTACAGCTTCTCGCCTTACATGGGAACGGGGCTGATGTACGAGGGCATGCTGCTCGCGCTCTACCACGCCTTCCGGAAGCTCAAGCTCCACCGGCTTGAAGCCAACATTCAGCCGGGAAACCATGCCTCCATTGCCTTGGTGCGCAAGTGCGGCTTTGTCCGGGAGGGCTTCTCGCGCCGCTATTTGAAAATCTGCGGTCGCTGGAAGGACCATGAGCGCTGGGCCGTCCTTTCCGAGGATTTCAGGTAGCGTGCCCTAGCCACCGAACCCGGCTGCGCCAGGGCCCGGCGCAGTGCGGGTCGCTTCATTTCTTGGGCTCGTAACCAGGCAAGATGCCGCCTTGGTCATCGAGCTTGCCGCACGCCCAAAGCAGTCCGCGCGTGACCAGGTCCAGATACCGGGCGTCCTCCACCGTGGTATTGTTGTGGCCGATGGTGGTGCTAAATACGCGGGTGCCTTGGTAGTCGTTGATCCAGACCACGACCGATTCGGACTCCCGCGTCACCCCCTCCTGGTTCTTTACGGTCTGCGTGCCCCGGGCCAGCGCCTTGACGGCGGGGCGGATTCGCACGTTGTTGTAAAGCTCCTCATTCACGGTCGTCCAGTCGCTCATGCCCCGTACGATGGCATTGTTCGTTTCCGTGAAGTGGATCGCGATCGGCATCTGCGCGCCATGCCCGCTCGATTGCAACCCCAGGTAATCAAACCACATCGCCCGCTCGCTGCCCGGCGTCGCCGGCTCGCCGGGATTGCCGATGCGATAGCAGTGGATGGCACAATGCAGATTGACCCCGGGTATCCCCGCCCGGTGTGGGACCAGGATCGCCTTGATGAGCGCCGGATCATTGATGTCCGCCGCGCATTCGTCGTGGATCACGACATCGTAGCCCTTTGCATAATCCGCGTTGCCCAGAATGGTCAGCGGCGGCTTCGTACTCGGATCGTCCGTATAGATTTGGGTCACGACCAGGTTGGCCCGTTGTTCCAGGCCGCGCTTGAGTATGTCCTTCTGTTGGGCGTAGTCGTGGCAGCACCCGCCGCTGATCAATAACACGCGGAGCGGCGGCACCTCGGCCGCGGGAAGGCTGTTCAAAAGGAGCGCGCAGCCGCTCAGGCCGGCGGCAAACCAGGAGAGTGATTTATTCATGCCATTCTTAATAACCGAGATTCAGGGCGGGTGGAAGCCCGGACATCGCTTTTCTGGAGCCTGCGGAAGCCAACCATCAGTTCCCCCGATAAAAAACTGGATTCTCTCGCGCAGCCCGGGATGACCGGAGCCGGATGCGGCGACGCTTCGTTCCCCGAAGGTCAGACTCAGATCTTCCACGGGGCCCGCATGGGCTGCCGGACGAACGAGTTAGCCTTCTCGTCGTTGATGAACCGTTCCTTCTTAGAATCGTAGCGGAGCGGACGGCCGGCTTGGACGGCGATCTTGGCGAGGTTCACCAGGGTGCAGGAACGATGGCCGTTGACCTCATTAAGTGCGAACTTCTGGCGGGTCCTGACGGCTTTGATGAAGTCCGTGAGTTGGGGCTCGGGGTCGGGGAGCGCGCGGAGTTTATCCTCCAGGTTGGGAATATCCGACTCGAGGTCCTTGGCGAGCTTGCCCTTCGGGCCCGTGATATATGGGGCGCCCGTTTCCTTATTTTCGCCGTCGAGAAGGATCTCGCAGCCATCGGCGTATTTCAGCGAGATGCGGCGCCAGGGCAGGACGGCATCGGGGTCTTGTGGGTCGGTGTCGGCTTCGATCTGGACGGGGCTTTCGTTGTCTTTGCCGAGGAAGTACTGGACGGGGTCGAGGTAATGCTGGCCCATGTCGCCCAAACCGCCGCCATCGTAATCCCAATAGCCGCGGAACGTGGCGTGCACCCGATGGGGGTGGTAGGGCTTAAGGGGGGCGGGGCCCAGCCACATATTGTAATCGAGCTCGGGTGGGACCGGTTGGGGGACAAGGTGGGTGCGGCCGCACCATTGATCCTGTTTCCAGTCAAAGCCGGTGGTTCCGCCAACCGTGACTTTAAGCGGCCAGCCGAGCAGGCCGCTTTGGATGACTTTCTTGATCTGCGAAACCCGCACGCCCATCCCGTAAAAGCTGCCCTCGAACCGGAACCAGGTATTAAGCCGGAAGATCCGATGGTACTTGGCGACAGCCGCCTTCACCGCCTGTCCTTCCGCGATGGTGCGGCTCATGGGCTTTTCACACCAGATGTCCTTGCCCGCTTTGGCCGCAGCGATAGAGATCAAGGCATGCCAGTGCGGAGGTGTGGGGATGTGGACGATGTCAATGTCCTTGCGTTCGAGGACTTCGCGGAAATCCCTGTATCCCTTCACATCCGGCTCGACTTGGGCCAAGCCATTCTTGAGGTGCTTATCGTCCACGTCACAAATGGCGAGCAGCTTGGAGGTCGGATTGATGGATTTGAGATGGCCCTGCCCCATGCCACCGACGCCAATGACCGCTTTCGTAAGAGTCTCATTGGGGGAGGTATAGCCCGCTCCGCCGAGGACATGGCGCGGCACGAGGCTTATCGTACCGAGCGCGGCAATTGAGGTCTTGAGGAAGTCCCGGCGAGTAAACAGCAGACGCTTTTTCATAGGCGGCTAAACGTGTACCATAAGGCGCGGAAGAGGGCTACAGGAAATCGCCTGGTTCGATGCAACTCGGCCCGCCTCGACACCGCCACCAACTAGTAGCGTAAGCCTCCGGCTTGCGCCGTCCCAACAAGCCTCTGGCTTGTCGCATCTGCCCGGCTGCCGCCCGCTTAGCTCGCCAACCCAGAGGGTCGGCGGACTTGGCAAGCCGGAGGCTTACCCTACTACAGCATGTTGGCGCTGCCGGGATGCGCCCGATGCAACTGGATTCAGCACCGCGGGCCAGTTGGGGATTTCCGCACGGGGTCAACCGATCTCACTTCGCCAGTCCACGCTGCGCCAGTGCGGGCAGCGCTGGGAACGGAGCGTGGGGTTCGGCCTGATACCAGTAGGCGACCGATGCAATGTCATCGGACAGCAACTTGTACTTCCCATCGTCGCCCCAGCCCAAAGCCTGGATGGTGACCTTCAACTCATGGTCGAAGCAGATCGGATCCATCACGTGCCACCGATACAGGCTCCAATAATTCGGCGGCTCATGGTCCGCATCGCTGGGAAGCGTCGTCCCGCTGAAAGCCGTCGTAAACGGCTCCGCAAACCCATAGCTGCCGCAGAAGTAGTCCTCCGTGCCCGTGCCGCAGATGGTCGGGAACCGGCCGTCGCCGTCCGTGAAGAACTTGATCTCCCCTTCCCCGAACCAGCCTTTGCGGCGTTGAGTCCAAGCCAGGAAAGTGCCGGCATAACGTCCTTTGCCTCTGACGCCATCCAGGATGACATAAGGATTCTGCTGGGCGGTATCAGCCCGGCGCCATTGGGCATGGAAGTAGCCGGCCTGCTTGGGCACTGGCGTCAGCGCGTACGTGATCTGGAAAGCCAGCAGGTCGAGGTCTTTGCCCGCTTCATTGGTAAACGTCACCCGCGCATGGCGCCGGAACGGCATGGGCCAATAGCAATTCATCGCATTGGCCGGATTCACAATGACCACCTGTGAATTCACCCGGGCAAACCTCTCGTGCCCCACCGCGAAGAAATCCGGCGCCGGGACCTCGACCGACGGGGTGGTTTCGCCATCCCAGTAGAACCGCAGCACATGCGCCCGGCCCAGCCCTTCCACCATCCAGATATGCTGGATCACGCCGGGCCCGTCCACGTCCATCAGCGTAACCGTCTCCCCCGCGTTCACGCGCAGGAACGGCTTCACCTTCCAACCTTGCCCGAGGTCATCGGCCGCCCTTGCGCTGGCCGCGGGCTTTGCTTCCCGCGGGTTGGGAATGGCCATGCCCCCCTGCCCTTTGGCGCCGCTGAGATTCTCGGCCGAGATCGAGCGCGTCCGCGCCTCATTAAGCAGGGGCAGACTGGCGAGCCCGCCGACCAGAGCCGGCGACGACAGGCAGGCGATGGGTTCTTGCGAAGGGCTGCTGCACCCCGCCAGCCAAGCGACCACGGATGCGGATAAGACCAGAATTACCTTGCGTGGGTTCATGCCCGCCATTGTCCGATGTCACGCACTCCGCGCAACCATAATCACTCCGGCCACCCTCGCCTCCACCGTATAAGTCAGCCCCCGCCTGGCCAGAGCCGATCACAGTATCTTATCCTGTCCCCGAGTAGTAGCGTAAGCCTCCGGCTTGCATTGTCCCAACAAGCCTCCGGCTTGTTGCTTTGAGCCGTGTACCTGTCGCTCACGTCCTTGACTCGGAGGGTCACCGGCACCGTGGCAAGCCGGAGGCTTACCCTACTCCGACCCCGCCGACAACGCGGGCTTGACCCCACAGCCGTTCCCATTGATGCTGCGAGCCCTCATTCAGCCTGGACGAGACAGCCACGGACAAACTCCAGGCTGGAGCGAGGAAACTCACATGAAGCAATCATTTTGGCTTTGCAGTTGTTGGCTGGGTCTGGTGGCGATCACGGCTCTAGGGGCGAAAAGCTTGCGCGCGGGCGAACCGGGCTCGGGCGAACCGGCATCTCCCGCCACCGCCGCGCTCGCAAAAGCGCCACGCATCCCGCGGTTCTCGATCGAATACATGGATAAGTCGGTCGCCCCGGCGGTGGACTTTTACCGCTATGCGGACGGCAACTGGGTCAAAAACAACCCGGTCCCGGCCGACAAGTCGCGCTGGGGCGCCTTCATTGAGTTGCAAGAGCGGAACTGGTTCCTCATTCACCAGATCCTGGACGATACCACCGCTGCTCAGGTGCCGTTCAATTCACCGGCCCAAAAAGTGGCTGATTTCTTCCGGTCAGCGCTGGACACCAACAAGCTGGAGCAACTCGGGTTCAAACCGCTTGAGCCGGACCTGCAGCGAATCCAAGGCCTGAAGAACGCCGGGGACCTGGTCCGGCTGCTGGCGGATTTTCATGCTCGCGGCATAGATGCCGGGTTCGGGCGTGCGGCTTCACCCGACGCGAAGAATAGCGATGTGTACGCGTTCTATCTCAGCCAAGGCGGCCTCGGGTTGCCCGACCGCGACTACTATCTAAGCGACCGCTTTGCGAAGCAGCGCGAGGCCTATGCCGCCCATATTGCCAAAATGTTCGTCCTGCTAGGCGAGCAGCCGCCGGCGGCGACGGCCCACGCGGCTACGGTCCTGGAGCTGGAAACAGCTCTGGCCAAAGTGAGCAAGTCCCGCGTCGAGTTGCGCGACCCGATTGCCAATTATCACAAGTTTACGGTGGATGACATCATGCAGGCTTACCCGGACGCGCCGCTCAAGACTTACCTGGCGGCGGCAGGATTGGAGCCGCTGCCGGAGCTGATCATCCGGCAGCCGGAGTTCTTTCAGGCCCTGTACGCGATGGTCCAGGAACGACCGTTTGAGGACTGGAAAACCTACCTGCGCTGGCACCTGTTGCGCGCCACCGCGCCCTATCTTCATGCCGCCGCCGAGAATGAAGCGTTCGAGTTCTACGGGCGCGTGCTCCGGGACCAGCAAATGCAGGAGCCCCGCTGGCAACGCGCCGCCCGGGTCATTGATGCCGAAATCGGCGAGGCCCTGGGACAGCTTTTCGTGGAGCGGCATTTCCCGCCCGCCGCCCGCGCCCGCATGCTTGACCTGGTGGCGAATATCAAAGCCGTCTTCCACGACCGGCTGCAGAAGCTCGATTGGATGACCGACACTACCAAAACCAAGGCCCTGGCCAAGTTCGCCCGGTTCACCCAGAAGATCGGTTATCCCGACAAGTTCCGCGACTATTCGAGCGTCCAGGTTCGGCCTGACGATTACCTGGGCAATGTGCAACGGGCGAGCCTGTTCGAGACCCGGCGCCAGCTCCGGCGCGTCGGCCGACCGGTGGACCGGACCGAGTGGCGGATGACGCCGCCCACGGTCAACGCTTACTTCAGTCCGCCGTTCAACGAGATCGTCTTCCCCGCCGGCATCCTCCAGCCGCCCTTCTTCGATACCGAGATGGATGACGCGGTGAACTATGGCGGCATCGGCGTGGTGATCGGCCACGAGATCACTCACGGCTACGACGACCAGGGACGCAAATACGACGCCGAAGGCAACTTGAACGACTGGTGGACCGAGGCCGATGCCAAGGCCTTCGAGGCGCGGGCGCAAAAGGTGGTTGATCAGTACAACGCCTACGAGCCTCTGCCCGGTATGCACGTCAATGGCCAATTGACCCTGGGCGAGAATATCGCCGACCTGGGAGGGGATAGCGTCGCCTACGAAGCCCTCGAACGGGCGCTGGCCAAGGCCCCGGCGCAGCGGAAGCAGATTGACGGGTTTACCCCCGAGCAGCGGTTCTTCCTCTCGATGTCGCAGGTCTGGCGCACCAACTGCAAAGAAGCCGAGGCGCGGCGGTTGCTCACGGTGGACCCGCACAGCCCGGGCCAGTACCGCGCGATTGGCGCCCACGTCAATGTGCCGGAGTTCTACGAGGCCTTCGGGATCAAGCCGGGCGCGCCGATGTGGCGCCCGCTGGAGCTGAGGGCAAAGATCTGGTAACGAACTCGCTCGGTTCCATCGGGCGAGCTGGGTGCGCCGCAGCCAAACTCCTTGACCACCACTCAAGAGATGAAGATCCACTACGAACATTCCCGTCAAATCAGTGACGACGAATTCGTTGATCTCCTAAGACGTTCGACCCTGGCAGAAAGACGCCCAGTTGATGACCCTAACTGCATCCGGGCAATGCTCCAGCACGCAAACCTGCTCTGCACCGCTTGGGACGGGAATAAGCTTGTGGGTGTGGCACGTTCGGTCACTGATTTCGAGTATTGTTGTTATCTCTCAGACCTCGCCGTGGATGAGGAGTATCAAAAGGCCGGAATTGGCAGGGAATTGATCCGTCTCACTCGATCGAGGCTGGGCAACAAAGCGAAAATCATTCTCTTAGCGGCTCCTGCGGCAGAAGCATATTACCCAAAGATTGGGTTTGATGCGCACAAATCCGCATGGGTTTTGGGCGCAGAAAGCAAGCTAAAGTGAAATAGCCCGGGTGCGATCACCCGTGGGTTGCGCTGCACTACTCGATCCTGCTTGGCTGCTGGCCGGGAGAATTGCCAATCGGCCTGAACCGGCTTGCAATCAGTCTCCATTCCTGTATCACCCTACGCATGCGACATCATCCGTTATTCGCTTCTTTGGTCTTTAGTCTTCTGAGTGCTGTCCCATCCGGCCTGGGGGCCGAGTCGCTGCCGGACGGATTTTACCGTTACCCGACCATCGGCGGCGGTGCCATTGTCTTCGCCGCCGAAGGCGATCTGTGGAAGGTCCCAGTCAGTGGCGGCGTGGCCCTCCGGCTCACCGCCTACGAGGGCGAGGAGGCCTTTCCGAAGCTCTCCCCCGACGGCAAGCTCATCGCCTTTACCGCCCAATACGAAGGCAATGACGATGTGTATGTCATGACCGCCACCGGCGGCGAACCGAAACGGCTGACCTATCATCCCGCCCCAGACCAGGCCCTGGGCTGGACCCCCGACGGCAAGATTCTCTTCCGCAGCCGCCGCGATACTC
>Ga0326728_10004522_pt1 | contig 40922 bp, 43 predicted proteins | sample MB3enrmetagenome_FD_207602 | JGI IMG/M metagenome (GOLD analysis project Ga0326728, IMG submission 207602) | Lab enriched peat soil microbial communities from McLean, Ithaca, NY, United States - MB31MN | ecosystem: Environmental > Terrestrial > Soil > Wetlands > Peat | place: USA: New York... | reverse complement strand
AAGGGAGAAGTGTTGTTCAGAATAGTGACATTCTCTAATGGGTTGTTTTTAAGGCAGATTAAATTTTTTCGTTTTCCCTCTTGACAGGGGCAATATAGGATGTCCCCTGGGCATGCGAAACGTTGTTGAACGGGCAGCCATTCTCTGTCAAACAGACAAGGTATTTTCTGTTTTACAACGGGAAGAGGCTACATACCTCTTTGGAAAATCGAACCCTGAGGTATGATCCATCACAATTAAGGATTTCATAATCACAAACCTCCTTCCTATTATGTCTCCCTCTTTTCAATTCCTGCACTTTTTTATAAGGTAGGGTCATTTCTGATCCTGCCGTCGAACCTTGTTTGATAGGAACTCTTGGTTCAAATTCTCCCCAAAGTGGATCTCTTACTATCAAGATCTTCAACGTCTTCCGCCCCTGCCACCACCTCGGAATCCTCTGATTACAAAACCACCGCCGAGATAAGGATAGGGGTAAGGGTAGTAATAATCACCGTAGTAGTATGGATATGGGTAGTAATAGGGGTAATAATATAGTTCAGGGTAGTAATATGGTTCATATCCCCCTTCATATCCCTCATAAACAGCAGGTGGGTACTCACCGTATTGTCTGGCTTTTTCTTTATCAGACGCAACCGCCAGCCTCCACTGATTATCAATAAGAACTTGAACCGCCATCAACGCCTCGTCTTTGTTCATCGCTAATTTGCCGGAATCCAGTGCCACACCAATAGCTCTTCGCAGCTCTCCGATAATATCGGGCGTCAAGGGATAATCAGCGATCCATCCGTTTTTGGGTGCGATACGGGCCGAGGCCAACATGCTCTCCGCTTCCGCCTCGTTCTTCGCCGTGCCTAATTTAAGGGCCTCCACCAGTTTGATAGCAAAGTTACCTTCACGAATGAGGATCTGCGATGCGGGCAGAGCCTTCTGTATATTTTGCTCCGGCTGCCCGTAAGAGATAACCGGTATCGAAAACAAAAAAACTATTGCACTTGTAGCAATTAACTTCTTCATCTTCACCCCTCCTTTTTTCTTCTTTTGACGTATCATTTGGGCTTTTTGTTCATGACTCTTTGCGCTTCCAAAAATTTAAGCTTTTATATTTCATCTGAAGCGAGACATCACATCTATCCATTTCTTAAGAGGCAACTCCGGTACCAATCTATCTTCAAAAGAATTCAAAAGACATTCTGCAGCATCCTTAGTAATATGGGTATGCGTATGGATACGGGTAATGATACGGGTAGTATGGGTATGGGCGATAATATCCAATTCGTTGATGCCGACATTGGGTAGCCACTACTCGATCTTGAGAAAAAGTAACCCAACAGATCGAATCGGTGTTTGAAAAGTGATATTCCCAGGTTTCAACAGCTTTCCCATTAACCGTCCTAAAACTGATAAGATCCGTCCTCCCCCACAAAGAGACCACTTCTTCTTTCGTCATGTTAGGTTTAATGTCTGAAACATGGCGGGGGTGACATGAAGGAAAAACGAGAATGAGAACAACAAAAAGAAATAGACAAGCAATCCTCTTTCTTTCCATCTCTTTTCATCTCCTTTCTTTCTCTTTGTCAATTCTAAAACTAAAATCATATTTTCTCTAACCATAATATCCATCCCTTTTTATCCTTACAACCTTTATCAGTCCTATTGCTTCTGGACATCATAGGCCTTAATGAGCTGATCTGTAAGGTCAGTAGCCTTGGAAGCAAAGAGCACAATGTTTTCGCTCTTCTGCAGGATGAGGGTGTATCCCTCCTTTGCCCCAATCTCTTGAACTACCTTTATAAGGCCGATCGAAATGTTCCTCTCCTGCTCAATCCGTTTCTGATTGAACTCATTCTGATGGTCCTCCCCCCATCTCTGAAAATCTCGAACTTTAGCCTGTAACTCCTTTTCTCTTGCTACCCTCGTTTCAGGGGTCAGCATCAGACCCTGTTTTTCCAGCGATTCTCTCATCTCTTGAACCTCTTTCTGCTTCTCAGCGATGAGGTGCTGGAGTTTTTCCGCCTCTTTGATGAGTACCTTTTTGGCCTCTTTCCCCGCATTACATTCATTCACTGCCCTCTGCATATCAACCGATCCAATCTTTATATCAGCAGAGTAAACTGTTCCTGTAAATAATCCTCCTATAATCATGAAAACCAGAATTCCAATGAATTTTCTATACATGACTATTCTCCCCTCCGTGTATTATTGAATGGCTTGCCTTTCTGGCCGGCAGTTGACGATTTATCGTTATTACTCAGAATAAGGACCATGGATCAAGTTTTTCGGGATAAAATTCCCTCATCTTTCAGAGGTAATCTCTCCCTATAGATTATTAAGTAATATCCCAAAAGAAAGATTAAACGGGCATTAAATTTAGATGAAGATTTCTTAACTTTATCAAATAGAATTTTAAGCATTTGCGAGAGGGCAATTCACAGAGCGAAGATTGAACCCTTACTCAATTTCCTTCACACCTCAATTCCTCCGTACCATAGATAACTAGTCCATCTCATCGATTACTGTTTGAAATGTTGTACTGAGGAAAGATTTACAAAAATCACGTTTCAACTTACTAACCAACGATCCCACCTATCTTTTTCCATACAGCGAATAATTCCCGGATGGCTGGACATAGAAACGTAATGAGTAAAGTCCAGTGTCCATTTTCTTAGCTTTTAATCTTATTAAGATCATTCTGACATTTTTCTGAGAAATCGCTGGTTCTGGATAAATACCATCAATCGCAAAACGCCAATTCCGTCGTTTTTCATTCCCACCTATTTCAATGAAAGCCCAGACCGTTTCCCGCGAAGATAAAAAGTTAAGTAGTTAAGGGACCGGAGATGACGCCACTCGATGCCTGGGGTGGGATGGGGTAAAGGAAAGAGTTTAGTGGTGAGGTCAGCGGTTAGTGGGTAGGGCTGTGGATAACTTCCTGAAGTCCTCAAGAGCAAATTTCGATACCGGTGTGAAGATGACGACTACTGATCCACAATTACCCTGAGCATAGGCAATGGAATCAGCATGTTCGATAGTAATAGCACAACCTATTAAAGCGATCCCAACTTCCAAGAACAAACCTAGCTCCATGAAATAGTACTGATTAGATAGAAGGGACAAAAATAAGAACAAAACTTGTTTGTAAACGAATTTGACTGCTGTGCGTTCTTATCATTGAGAACTTGAAAGGTGCCACCACAGGATTCGATTAGAACCCTGACCATACACAAAAGGGAGGTTTGTTTCGATGAACTCCATAACGTATCCTGCAGCCATTGAGAAGGAGAAAAAAGAGGGCAGGCCACAGTCTCAGAAAGGTGTTTTTGCCTTCGAAAGAAGGAAACATCCCAGATTCAGTATTCAGTTTCCCCTGGATTATTCCCTTATAGATGGCAAAATCGTCTCCAGGGGTGGAATGACGGCAGATGCATGTGAAGGAGGGCTCCTTGTTTATTTACGGGAAGGTATCGAGATAGGGGCTTTACTGAAAATTGAAATATTCTATGTAAACGCTTCCGGATTGGACGCAATCAGGGCAACTGCCAAAGTAGTTTGGTCTAATTTGGCTGCCAGGCAAAGTTGCGAGGAGTACAGATACGGATTGGAATTTCAATCAATCGATCAAAGAAACCTCCAAAATTTGAGAATATTATTGAAAAAGTCAAGTGAAGCTCATGATCCCTTTGGGGGAGAGATGAACCTTGGATAATTTTAGGCTAAGAGGGTTATAGTTCAGTTACACTCTCCATGAGTGCCGCTGAGTGCCACCGAGTGCCGCCACCCCCCTGCCGCATTCCACTGATTTATCAGAGGATACAGGCCTTAAGAAAAGGGCGCAATTCCGTACAAGATCAAAGGGACGAGGAGTATCGGTGAGAGCTCTCGATTCCCCTTTTCATCCACATCTTTTTTGCCTCTTAGCCCATTGGCTGTTTGGCTACTGTCGTACTTCTTCATGGAGGTGTATTCTTTCCAACGCCCCGGGTCACAAGGAATTATGGAGGTGGTTAAAATTTTGCCATTATCAATGGATGCCCATTTTACATATATAAGTCATAACATGTCGAAGTTTCAGTATGTTAAGAAATTTTATCTGTTGGCACATTAATTGCGTTATCAGATGTGCCCAGTCGTGGGGCTTCCGTCATTCTGTAGTCCGGTAACTTCAATCTTTCCTAAAGGCAGGGAAGCCGTGGAGAGGATAATAATGAAAAAGATTTTAGGCCCGTTCATCGTTATTTTGACCGCAGGTTTGGCTATTTTGTTTGCTGATCCGGGACCCGGAAAACTCTTGGTCATTCTGGGAATAGCTGTTAGCTTGGGTGGCCTTCTGGCAATGGTAAAACTGCTAAAGTTCTTTTGGTATCTTTAACAGGGGAAGAAAACTGGGCCGGGAAAGTGCCTGACCCCGCTAAGGAAACGCTTAAGCGACTTCCATTCACCGGCCCAGTCCGGTTGCCGCGTCCAATCGCTACAGTGCGTTTTCAGAGCAAAAATAAAGTTTGTTTGTAAACCGATTTGAAAGCCATGCGTTATGAATAGTAAAGATAACCTCAACCGATTTCTATCTGGTGTCGAGCGGCGGGCATTCAAGATGGCCAGATTTGCTACAGGCAATACGGATGAAGCTCTTGATTTGGTTCAGGATGCGATGTTTGGGTTTGTGCGTCATTATACGGATCGCCCGGAAGATGAGTGGAACGTCCTCTTTTATAGTATTCTTCGGAGCCGGATCACTGATTGGTACCGGCGGACTTTCGTTCGTAAACGTGTCCTCAGCTGGTCGAGTCGCGCCAATGATTGTGAAAACGAGGAAGATCCTGTTCAGGATGTGCCAGATACGGCAACCTTGAATCCTTTTGAGGATATTCAACGACACGAGGAGGCTGCGGCTTTAGAAAAGGCAATCCACATGCTACCGTTACGGCAGCAACAAGCCTTTTTGCTGCGCGTCTGGGAGGAGATGGACGTAAAACAGACAGCATTTGTGATGGGATGCTCGGAAGGTAGCGTAAAAACTCACTATTCCCGGGCTGTCCATACCCTACGCGGTCTTTTGGAGGATTTCCGGTCATGAATGGGGATGAGCAGGAGAAGCGTTTGCTGGAAAAAGCTAAAGGTCTTCTGTCCGAGGCGGCAGAGAATCTCGACAGCCAGACGAGGCGGCGCCTGGAGCGTATTCGGTTGGATGCTCTGAGCGCTGCTGATGGGAAGGAGGCGAGATTCTTTCCTCGATCGCGCTGGGTTACGGTGGGCGCCTTCGCGGCAGCCGGAATGGCAGCGGTGGCAGTATTCTTCTGGTTGAGGACCTCCACGGGCGATTTTCCCGATAAGCATATTGAAGATTTCGAAATTATCGCTTCAACGGACAATATCGATCTTTATGAAAATCTGGATTTCTACCGCTGGCTGGCGACGAAAGAAAATGGGACGTAGCTTATTGATTATTGGCTTGGGAGTGCTGATGTTCGTCGGGAGTCCGTCAGCCCGACAAGCGACTCCTCCCGATGACATGGAGTTTATCGAGTTCCTGGGCACCTTTGAAAAAGATGTCGATCCTTTGATGTTGCCCGATATGTCAGAGTTGAAGAAGGTTCCGCCGAAATCCCTTCAAAAAGGGTCTTCCTATGAAAAAAAGAATATGAAACAAAAGGATGCCGCAGATGAATAGATATTTCTTATTGTTAGTGGCTTTTCTCGCGATCTGTTTCTCCTCACTCACATACGGAGAAGTGCTTGGAGGGACCCCATGGAGCCAGCTGAGCCCGAAAGAGCAGCAGATATTGAGACCTTTTAAAGATCGATGGGATCAACTGCCTGTGGAGCGTCAGGAGCGTCTGCGGAAGGGGGCCGAACGGTGGCAGCAGATGACCCCCGAGGAGCGCAAAGATGCGCAGGAGCGATTCAGACAGTGGCAAAGACTCACTCCTGAGCAGAGGGCAATGATTCGAAAACGGTATGAGGAATTCCAGAAGCTCACACCGGAAGAGCAGGAAAGGATCAGGCGCAGGTCAAGATGGTTCCAGAGACTTCCCCCTGAACAACGCAGGGTGCTTCGCGAGAAATGGCAGAATATGAGCGATGAGGAGCGTCGTGCTTTCAGACGCAAACTTCAGTCGATGAACCCGGATCAGAGGCGAAAGTTCCTGAAGAGGGAGACGGAGAAAAAGTGAACCTGGCATAATAAATCATTGAACATGTCAACGGACGTAAGTCTGGTGCGTTAATAGAGTTGAACAGTCAATGTCAAAAAAGGCGCCAATCATAATTCTTATCTTTATTACGCTCTGATTTGAAGGGAGGTGGATATAAATTAGTTTTCCGGTTTCCCAGGGCAAATCGCCCGAGGGAATTTATATCAATCATAGTAAAAAGGAGAAAATCGTCATGGGAAAATCAAAAGTCATTGTTGGATTGGGCACGGTGTTACTTATGGCCATCGGTTTATTCATGGGTTCTCAGAAAGTATGTGCTCAGCAGAGTGGAGGAGACATCGCGCAAGACACCAAAGATATCCGACAAGACCGCAGGGACGTTCGACAGGATACAAGAGATATCAAAGGGGACCGTAAGGACATCCGAAGTGACACGAAAGACATACGGGCTGACCGGAAGGAACTGGCGGATGCAGAGAAATCAGGTGACCAAGGGAAGATCGGGGCAGCGAGAAAAGACCTGCGCAGTGATGTCCGTGACCGCCGCAGGGATGTAAAGGATCTGAGAAACGATCGGGCAGATAGAAGACAGGATGTGCGGGATCTCAGGCATGACAAGGCGGATAGGCGACAAGATGTAAGGGACCTCAAACATGACAAGAGGGACAGACGGCAGGACATAAAGGCTGGTAGAAGCGCTAAACAATAGATTCCAAAGGCAATATTTTCTGAAGCAAAAGAAGGAGGATTGGGATGGGAGAAGAGAAGAAATGTACTTTCTTTAGAGAGCCAGAAATGCTGAGTTTTGCGAAGGGGATCGGCTACTGCGACATGGACGGTAGCTCTGCGGCGTGTGGAGGAAAAGTCAAATTCTGCGAGAAACCTGATGCCTACCCTGAGGCAATACTCGAAACGAACCAATCCAGAAATACTCCCAAGGGTGAATTACTCGTCTCCCGGTTGGGATCGCCAGATCAAAGGATTCGTTGAATGTCACTTCCTGAATCGCCGGTCGGTTGGACCACTAACCTTAATGAAGGAGGTAAATATTTTATGAAAAAGATTGCATTACTGGTTTTTCTGATTGCGATTATAGGCATGCGGGTTGTTGGTGCGGTTGCAGGAGTGAGCATTAACATTAACGTTCCACCTCCCCCGCCTCTGGTATTTGAACGACCACCTGACGTAGTGGTGGTCCCAAGTGGAACAAGCGATGTCTATATGGTGCCGAACACGGTAGGTCTTTATTTCCACGGGGGCTACTGGTATCGTTTCCATGGAGATCATTGGTTCAGGGCTTCCCTTTACAGTGGACCTTGGAGGCCTATCGGGGTATCCCTTGTGCCACGGGCGGTCGTGGCTATCCCACCTAATTACATTCTCGGTATGCCACCGGGATATCATCGGATACACTACGCTGATTTTCATAGCCACTGGAGGGATTGGGGTCGTACTCACTACTGGAACAGTCATAGTTGGTATAGAGATCACTCTGAGCATCGTTGGGGTGACAGAGGTTCTCATAGGCCGCCCGAACGGTAGCCCGGTCGTACACATGGAAGAATAGGCTTAACATGCCGATCCAGTGGACGCGGTGAGACCGCGCCACTGGTCTCAGGCATTAAGTTGACGGTGGCATCGCCTCCCGAACTGCCGGTTGGCCATCTTAGGTGTAGTAAGAATTGAGGCACGGGCATGATGATTTCAGGAAATCTTCGACTCCTGAAGCATGCCTCTTTTGAGGATTAGCAGGTGAAGTTCGCAATCTTCTTTTCCGAGGACTCCTTCCTGAAGTCAACGAGTTGAGAATCCATATCGCTATACCAGATTTCAAGTGATAATCCTTAAAAGATAATTTCCACAAGACTGGTCTTCTCTAATTTCTTATTGACATCCTATTTGGTTACTTATAAAATTAACAGGAGTTTTTGGAGATGGTGAGGATAGTGGATAAGGGATGAAGAGGAAAAAGGAAGGGACATAATAGGAAGGAGGTTATTTCTATGAGGTCTATATTAATAGCTGTTTTGTTGAGTGCAGTGGTTTTGTTGATAGCTTCTTCTTGTGCTACGGTGCCAAAAGAGCCTCTCGCTTCAGGCGAGGTAAGATTATTAAGCATAGATGTTTTGGGAAGTAGCATCGAAGCGAATGTATCCTTTCCGGTTCATATTTTTTTTGAGGCAGCCGGCAAGCCAGAGATTAAAAGAGCCTGTTTCTATGAATCAGGGGAGGGGCCATACTGTTTTGATGCATCGGATATATCGTATTTTACCTTCGGAACGAAGAGAGCCTTCCAAGTGTACCTTCCCGCTCTTAGCGCTGGCTCAAATAGGGTGGAATGTTATGCTGAGTATATTCGAGACGGAGAGACAAGAAAGAGTAATGTGATAGCTACTCAAATCTCAGCTGGCGTTGCGCCAGCGCATTAAAGAGATAACAAAGAAGTATGTATCGAAGGTCGGCTTATAACACGTCGTCCACCGGATGCACAAGGACGGGGCGCCGGTGGGTTTCGTGTTATTCCGCAAAAGTCCAAATCCACAGAGATATGTGATGGATTTTATGAGCTGTACAGCAACCCACACTCCCCTATTCTCCCTTGATCCCTATGCCGCAAATGGATACGGGATGCTTAAAGTCTCTCTTGAAGGTGTGTACCTCCTCTTCTGAGGTTCTCCCCCGGCTAAAGAGCGAAGGCAGAGTCACCCTTTTTTATTACTGCTTTCTATCCGTGACCTTCAACCACACGCCCTATGTTGAAATGAAGATTTGTAGGAAATCACCAACCCTTAGAGTAGGTCCCTATTCACACTTTGTAGGTGTATTTCTCAAAAAAAGAAAATCAATTTTCAATTGTCAAAGAACGAGACAGGGTCAGAAATGGCTCTGCCTTTTTATTTCTTTCGGATTAGCAAGGAATTCTTATTAAACTCTCAAACACTTTAACTAATCTCCACATTTTTGGTATATTGGAAATGATGTTAATATAAGGAGTATAATGTTTGTATCGCGCAACCTTTCGTGTGAGGATGAACGATGAAAAAACTCAACATTATCTTTTTAGTACTAATTTCTATATGCGTGGGGATTTCGATTGGTGGCTATTTGTTTTCTCAGTCACAACCCAGGTCTTTTCTGGCAATAAATCGTTGCCAGAATTGTTTGACTCATGAAGATTTACTGGGCCTACTTGCCTCTGTCCAAATTCAGAAATTTTCTGGTCTAATGCCTTTCAAAGTCTTCGAAACTGATAAAACAGTTGTTATTAAGCCTCCATTTTCCTCGCATCGAATTCATTACGTTATCATTCCAAAGAAAGACATCAAGAATATTGGAGAGATTTCCGAAGCCGACGCACAATATTTGACCGATGCTTTTTTTGTTGTGAGGTGGATTATCGAGCAAGAGAAGTTATCGAAGTATCGCTTCTGCACAAACGGCCCAGGTTCTCAGGATGTTACATATTTACATTTTCATTTAGTGAGTGAATAAAAATACAATGACTCTGCCTTTTCTTATGCACATTTCTAACAGTAATCCTTAATTCTTCCGTTCGGTCTGGAGTGAAGACTTGTAGGTGCAACGTTGAATGTGTGGGGAGAGTTTTTGTGCTCACCCATCTGATAATCCCTAATAGCCCCCCTCCTAATTCTTCTTTTGATGCACGGGCTTCCAAGTAAATTCTCCAATCCTACCTTCTGCCATTTAATTAGCTCAATAGACTTATCGTTCGAAATCAAGATCCTCCCATTTTTCGAGGAGCATCTGCTGATTATTGGGTGAAGTCTTCAGGGGGCATGTTCTGGGAATAGGCGTCTGCACGGAAGGAAAAGGTGATAATCCTATACTTTTTGAAAAGAAATCTTCAGTCTTTGGGGTGATCCCGGCAGCAGAAATGTGCATCGAAATCTTTACCAAAGTTTGGGAAGTTACCTAGTAAAGTATCAAATTTCACACTCGCATCTTGTCTTACTGCTTTGCGAAAACATAAGAAAAGGGTATTGCAATCAGGTCTCCGATGACAAAGATGGCGAATATGACGACAAACGGTATTCCATACATCGGGAATGGTCCTGAAAAAAGAAGAGGTAAAATAACCCCAACAAACCATATAACTTTATAGCAAAGCTGTAGCAATAAAATAGGCACAAATTTGAGGGGAGACCGCAGACCTAAAATAGATAGAATCGCAAAGGCCAAAAAAACACTACCCGTAACTCCAAATACTACCGGGTCTTGCTTTGGCATTCTGCTACTCATTATATACACACTGGGAAAAAGAATTACACCCAATCCGGATCCTCCTGCAAGCACAATAGTTAGAATATACATGAACTTTATCCAACCCCACCGTATGTTGACATCTTTAGACATTTTCTCTCTCCTTTTATTAGATAAGCAAAAAATTGTCAGAGGTTTGATGAATCTGATCTCATCATGGTAACACCGTTTCCGCAGATACCTTCGGATTTGTCCAGTGAAAATTAGGAAAGCCTCCAAAAGGGCATACTGGCCCCTTGGAGGCTTCGTAGAGGCACCTTCTGAAAACCCCATTTCATAACCTGCTCCACATAGGTTCTCAATAAAAATGTGAGTAGAAGGGACATTCCCCATGTTAGAAAAGTCAGGAGTTGCAAGGATTAACCGCAGACGCTGGGAAGTGTCCCTCTATTCGTTTACTCATGGCAGCTTATAATGGCCCTTGTTTCTAGCGTAGCCCTGGAGGGTTCCTTCGGCAGCTGGCCGCACATCAATTCTCGTAAACTCGCCGCTGCCTTGTATACCGACCAATTTTCCTGTGCCACCGACGACGGTATAAGTCCCCTTGGCAATGCCTCCCATTTTACCAGCGGCTTTATAAGTCGCGAATATTTGGTCTCCGTCTGGGCGTGTAACGACGCAGAAACCGCTATCGTCTTTGTACTCGCCTTTCACGGCATGGAGTGCTCCCAGACAGCGGAGTGATGAATTGTGATTTAAGTCTTCAGGGGTGTCGCCGATCGTTACGCCCATAACTTCATAAGTCATTTGAACACGCTCTTGTCCCATGGGTAGGACCTTGAACGTGACGTTGTAGCCGTGGGTGAATGATTGGGGACCCTCCTTTGGAATTTGTGCCTTGGCCTCCGTTCCAAAAACAGCTAATAGGACAATACTCAATACCAACACTAATACGGTTTTCTTCATAGTCCACCTCCCTTTCTATTAATCCCGATTGTCAGGGCAGAATTTGTGAGTAAAGTTATTAGGACCCCTAACGCATTAAAAGAATTTAAAAATTGAAAAGGCTCCAAGCGGGATAAGAATCCCCTGGAGCCAAAATAAGGGCATCTTCTGGAAACTCCTCTTCATACGGCACCCAAGAAAGTTAGAGGTTAAGTTTTAAGGTTAATTAGGGGCAGGTGGGAAATACTAAAAATACAACATACTCTCATGTGCATCGGAAGTCAAGGGGAAAATTCCATCCAAATTCCATCCATAATTTACCCCATATTGCGGATTTTCGTTTGAAATGCTGCATTCTGAAGTAAGATACCAAAAACAATACTTTAGCAAGTACTAAACAACGACTCCGCCTGTCCCTTTTCAACAGCGTAAAAATCTGGACAGGTGGACAAGAAACGTAATGAGAGGAATCCCGGAACGTCTTTTTTGGGGGTTTGAAGGTATTAAAATCATTCCGATATTTTTGTAGGTAATCGTCGATTCGGGATAAACACCATATTCTATATTTCAATGAAGACTCAGACCGTTTCCCACAAAGATAGAATGTTAAGGAGCTAAAGGACCGGAGATGCTCGACTCGATGTCTGGGGTAGGATGGGATTAAGAATAGAGTTTCGTGGTGAGGAAAATGGTTGGTGAACTGTGGGGTACTCGTTCTGAAAAAACCTTATTGGTAAAAAATAGGCCACCTATCAGCCCTCCCACTGCACTGCTTTCTTAAAACGTCTATGCCATCTCCTGTTGTCAGCTAAATAAATCTTATTTAGTTACAAGCGATTACACTGTTTCACGTTATGAATATATACTCGTATATCCTCTGGCACGGAGTTTGCTTTTAATACCCTACAAATAATGCTTATCGCAAAGGGATTTTAATTTATCAACTCAGAAGGGAGAATAAAGAAATGGTGAAATGATTGAAGCTTGTTTTTCTCTTGTTGGTGGTGTTGTTCGCTCTTCTTTTTTCTGGATGTTCTCACGTGGTTTATCCAAGGGGCCCGATAGCAGTCAAGATGGATGTGGCGGGTTCGATAGAGGCGGAAAAAGTGGTTTCCTTTGTCAATGGTGTGACAGAATCCAAGCCTACTCTGGTCGCAACTCAAGGGGCCCATAAATATTTTGCAGATTACAAGCAGTGGACGAGCTCCATTGTAAGCCAGTTAGAGGATGAACTAACAAATAGGGGCGTACAGGTAAAACCCGAGAGTGAGGTGGGCTTTAAGGTAGCTGTTGAAAGCGTGGGACTCTCTTGGGGGACGTTCTCACAGCGTTGTATCATCCGGGCACGGGTTGAGAAGACTGACGGGACATGGTCCAGGACTTACGAAGGGAATGATGCTTCTATGAATTTTAATAGGGCGATCGATGGTACCATTTACAAAGTGGTTGTTGCGATCATGGGGGATCAGGATTTTAAGAACACGCTGCAATAAAGACAGGCGAGAACTCCTTCGACGGAGAACCATTAGAGGGCCGGAGTCAGATCTTGATATTTAAAGACAAAACGAAAGATTATCTTGTTCAAGGTTTCTTAGTAGAATCTCTAAATGTTGGGGGAACGGGAAAATGAGGGCCTCCATTCTTGTCGTCATTATTTTGGCCGTCTTGGTAGCTTCCAGTTACGGAGAGATGTATAAATGGGTGGATGAAAAAGGGACGGTCCATTTTACTGACGATCTTTCAACAATCCCAGAGGAATATCGTGAAGATGCAGAGAGTCGAAAGCTCCTTCAGGAGACCTCGACTCCACATCCCCAGGAAATTCCTAAAAGTCCTCTTCCTGCAGAGGTTACTGAACCCAAAGGAATTACTGTTGACCTTGTACGAAAAGGGGAGGTGTCATTCACAGAGGTTCTTCTGAATGAAAGTGTAAGGCAGCATTTCATTGTGGACACAGGAGCAAGTTTTACGGTCATCGGTCAAGGAGCAGCGAAGGAGTTAGGAATTACTATTGATGAAAACACTCCTATTATCCCAACCAATACTGCGAGTTCCGTCGTCTTTAGTCCTCTGGTAACATTGAGGTCCATACGTGTGGGGGAAGCAGAGGTTGAAAATGTAGATGTCCTGGTCCATAATCTGCCTGGCCATTCAGCAGGGCTATTGGGAAATTCTTTCCTTTCTAAATTTAAAGTGGTGCTGGATTCCATCAATGGAAAGATGACACTCTATTCCATGCAGGGAACCCCCTCCCCCGATCGACCGGGCGGGTATGCAAGGGATTTTTGGGTGAGTCAGTTTCGTTTCTATACCGGAGCCATAGCTGAGTTGAACAAGGTGAAACAGAGGTACGATGGGAGAGTAGGATCAAGTTCTGAATTGGCTCGAGTCAACAATGCGATCCGGTATTTTGAAAATCAACTGAGTGAACTTGAACGAAAGGCCTCTCTTGCTGGAGTCCCCCGGAACTGGAGAGAATAAATGAATGCAGTCCTCTTTTGCAAAGGGGAGAACATTCATTCTATTCCATCTGCTTCGCAAGAAATTCTTTTACCTGAACTATTGAATCAGCCAGAGCTTCTGGGTTGTAAAGTAGTCGGTGTTGGCCATATACTAAATCTATTCCCTCCCAGTCAAAACCATGGTAGGCACCACGATAAATCTTTAAGATGACTTCTTTTGGAGTCTTCCCTGATGGCATGTTCATCTCGCAAGAAGATGGCGGACACCAGTCATCCAACTCACCGGCCAAAATCAAGAGAGGCGTATTTGAGTCTTTCAGTTTAGCTATGCAATACGGATAAAAAGCGATGGCTGCCCGAAACGGATCTTCTTTCTTCCGACGAAACGGGGTTCTGTTTAAATCGTCCCAAGCAGCCCAATTTGAAGCACTCACCGAACACAGAATTGTGATGCCCCCATGGGACCATCCCATTACCGCTATCCGGGTGCGATCTACAAATGGTAGCCCGCCAAGGTAGGCTTTGGCATCATAAGCATCCTGGGCTCGAAACTGAAAAGGGACTCCAAACATATTCTCGCAAACTTCTTTCTGGCCACGTGGTCCTAAACTGTCCACGAGCAAGGCCACATAACCCCATGCTGCGAGCCTCTCCGCCCAGTCATCATGGTACTTTTCAATCCCACTACAACCAGGCATAAGCACCACAGCAGGAAATAGTCCATCGCCTTGTGGTTTCGTTAATTTCCCTGTCAACGTCACAAAATCAAAACTTGCAATTTTTTTCGTTGTTCCCTTGAATGAAACGGCGTCGGCAGCAAATGCTGCAGACCCTATGAGACATATTGCAAAGACTGTAATGATTACAACACTCCACCTGATAACAACATTCTTCCTTAGGCTTTTTGTCACCATAATCGGTTTCCCCTTTCTAATGATTCTGATTAGGTGAAATAAAGAAAACCCCCAAAGGAACAAAGTCCCCCTTGGAGGTTTCGTAGAGGCACCTTCTGAAAATCCCATTTCATAACCTGCTCCACATAGGTTCTCAATAAAAATGTGAGTAGAAGGGACATTCCCCATGTTAGAAAAGTCAGGGGCTGCGAGGATTAACCGTAGACGCTGGGAAGTGTCCCTCCATTCGTTTACTCATGGCAGCTTATAATGGCCCTTCCATCTATTGTAGCCCTGGAACGTTCCTTCGGCAGCGGGCCGCACATCAATTTTCGTAAACTCGGCGCTGCCCTGTATGCCGACCAATTTCCCTGTGCCACCGACGATGGTAAGAGTCCCCTTGGCAATGCCTCCCACTTTGCCAGTAGATTTCATGATCAAGAATATTTGATCTCCGTCCGGGCGGATGAGGAAGCAGGAAGTGCTATCATCGTACTCGCCTTTTACGGCATAAAATGCCCCGATACAGCGGAATGATGCGTTGTGAAAGAGACCCTCACCAGTATCACTGAGAGATACGCCCATTGATTCGTAAGTTATTTGTAAACGTTCTTGTCCCATGGGGAGGGTTTTTAACGTGCCGCTGTAGACGCAGGTTTCTGAAATGGTACCCTCCTTTGGAACTTGTGCCTTGGCCTCCAGTCCAAAAACAGCCAACAGGACAATACCCAATATCAACACTAATATGGTTTTCTTCATAGTCCACCTCCCTTTCTATTAATCCCGATTGTCAGGGCAGAATTTGTGAGTAGAGTTAACAGGACCCCCTAACGCATTAAAAGAGTTTAAAAATTAAAAAAGCTCCAAGCGGGATAAGAATTCCCTAGAGCCAAGATAGGGGCATCTTCTGGAAACTCCTTTTCATAACATCCTCCAAAAGGTTAGAGGTTAGGTTGTATTGTAAATTAGGACAAGGTGGAAAACGACAGTTAGTAACTACTCTTGAAAATGCATAAAGTCAAGAGGAAAATTTCTCCCGATTTCCAGCTAATCTTGTTGATTTTCGTTTGAAATGTTGTATCGAGGCGTGATTTTTAAAAATCACTCTTTGAGGAAGGAGGAGTTGAAAAAGGGAGTATGTGCTTCATCCTAAAGTGGATCTCTTATACGATTAAGATCTTCAACGTCTTCCGCCCCTGCCACCACCTCGGAATCCTCTGATTACGAAACCACCACCGAGATAAGGGTAGTAATAACCACCGTAGTAGTATGGATATGGGTAGTAATAGGGGTAATAATAGGGTTCAGGGTAGTAATATGGCTCATATCCCTCATAGACAGCAGGTGAATACTCACCGTATTGTCTCCCTTGTTCTTTACCAGATGCAACCGCCAGCCTCCACTGATTATCAATAAGAACCTGAACCGCCATCAACGCCTCGTCTTTGTTCATCGCTAATTTGCCGGAATCCAGTGCCACACCAATAGCTCTTCGCAGTTCTCCGATAATATCGGGCGTCAAAGGATAATCAGCAATCCATCCGTTACGGGGTGCAATGCCTATTGAGGCCAGTCTGCTCTCAGCCTCTGTTTCGTTCTCCGCCGTGCCTAATTTGAGGACCTCCACCAGTTTGATAGCAAAATTACCCTCACGAACGAGGGGCTGCGATACGGGCAGAGCCCTCTGTACATTTTGCTCCGGCTGTCCGTAAAAGATAACCGGTATCAAAAACAAAAAAACTATTGCACTTGCAGCAATTAACTTCTTCATCTCCACCGCCTCCCTTTCTTTCTATGAATTAGGGCGATTCAATCTTTCCAGGTGATTAGGTTAGCCAGTTCTTTCAGCATTGTTCCAATATAACACAAACGATTTTAAATGACACGGCTTCCTCGATTGTTGACAATCATTTCTTCGACATGTACAATTACGATAAAAAACGAGGTGGAAGACATGTTTACGGTTATGGTGTTGAAGCGGGCAGGAATTCTAGCCACCCTAGTTGTACTTGCATGGATGCCTGTCCTGAATGCTGCGACAGGACATCCCTCTACCCAGGGGACTGTGAATACGCTTCTGACGGCCATTGCCACAGACAATTATGCCGCTTTCGTCGCCAATGCCATACCATCCCTCAAAACAATAATCACACAAGAAACATTTAGGCAGGCCAGCGCCCGGTTGTCTCCCCGCCTGAAAAAGGGATATGAACTACAATACCTTGGCAGTTTCAAAAACCACGGTGTCGAGACTTTTTTGTGGAAGATCGTTTACAGAGATGGCGGCGATGACATGCTCGCCGAGCTGGAGCTACAGAGCGATAAGGTGGCTTTCTTCTGGTTTCCGCCGCCACCTCCACCGCCGGGCTTCACTCCGCGGCAACCCGGTCCGTCCCCCTCCGGTCCCCCTAGTCCTCACTAGTGTAATGTCTCATAAATAAATTGAATGATTCAGCGACCGGCACATGGCCATTCATATTGGTAAGGCTCTTAATGTAATGGCGGGGGATATGGTGAGGGTTTGGGAAATACATTAATTAAGGGAAGCGGGAAGAAATAATAAATTAGATCAGGTATTGGGTTCTTACCTAGGAGGGGAAAAATTTTTCACCCTAGAGAAGTAGATAAATGAAGAAAATACCTTTTTTTAAACTGATTCTACTTTTAATCATCGTTTTTCTCGCCTTGTCATGCACCCTTGGTCATCTGAAACCTGAATTGACCACAGATGATGAAGTTACACAGCTCATCCGTAATATCCCACCGGCTGAGTTCTACCCTGATGCGGGTATCATCTATATTTTAGACGAAGACATCGTAGAGGTTTTCGAGGATGGAAGATGTAAAGAAACTGTCCATGAAGTTTTCAAAATATTGCAAGATAGGGGTAAGGATAAGGGCGACATTGAAATTGGTTATAACTCCGGCACAGAAACTGCCTCAGTCATCTACGCAAGGACGATCACCCCAGAAGGGAAGATTATCCCCTTAAATGAAAATGCTGTAAAGGTAGTCACACCTTTTACTAATTATCCTTCCTATAGTGACTATAAGGAACTCACTTTTTCGATGCCCGGAGTAACCGTCGGCTCAATCATCGACTATAAGATGGTGCAAGAGAAACAGAAGCCTGAAATTGAAGGAAAGTTTTCAGATGAATTTTATTTTCAGGGCTACGATCCCACTTACCTCTGCAGATATAAGGTCATCACCCATAGAGATATGGATTTGAAATACCTCGTGTTGAATCCCCTTCCAGGTATCCAATCATCTCCAAAGATTATTCACGATGGGAATAAAAAGACTTATCTTTGGGAGTATAAAAATATACCTCAGATTATTGAACAAAACTCTATGCCCCCTACGGATGAGGTGGCCTTTCGTATATTGGTAACTACGATGAATTCATGGGAGGAGTTTTGCAATTGGTGGAGGGAAAAGACAGCAGGAAAGACTGAGCCAGATGAGGCGATAAAGAGGAAAGTGGCTGAATTGACCAAAGGTCTCTCGACTTCCCGAGAGAAGATGGAAGCTATCTTCGATTATGTAAAGGGGGAGATCCGGTATGTCTTTATTGATTTGGGAAAATCAGGGTACGAACCAGAAAGTGCCAAAAAGGTGTTTGAAAACAAATATGGTGATTGTAAGGATAAGAGTACCCTTTTCATTAGTATGTTAAAGGTGGCAGGAATTCCTGCTTACTACGTATTAATTCCTACCAGCAGCGTAGGGAATTTGATCAAGGGTTTCCCATATCCATTTCAATTCAATCATTGCATCGCGGTTACAAAAAAGAAAGATAAATACAATTTTTTTGATCCTGTAGCTGAAAACTATCGTTTCAATTATCTCCCCATCAGTGATCAAGAGCGGGATGTTCTTATCTTTGATAACAAAAAAATCGTTTTTGCCAGAACTCCCTTGGCCAAACCGGAAGACAATGCGTATTATAGCCGAGCTCAAATAAAAATAGAGTCGGATGGAAACATACAATGTGAAGTCAAGAATTTTAGCTCCGGCGGCGAAGAAGCATCTCTCCGCTCATTTTTCAAAAAGAGTAGCCCAACAAAGATTAAAGACTCTTTGGAGGAAAGAGTAGATAAAATATCTTCAGGGGCAAAACTTTTGACATATACGCACTCGGACCCTTTGAATTTTAAAGAGAGGTTTGAGGTAACTATTAAATACAATGCGAAGGATTATTGCAGAAAGGCGGGGGATATTTTGATATTCGATGTACCTGAAATACAGAAAAGTTGTCCTGCCACAGGTAAAAAGGACCTGAAATACCCCATCGAAATATGGAATACTTCTTATAAGAAAGATGAGGTAGAGTTTAACATACCGGAGGGTTACGAAGTTTATTATTTACCAGAACCGATGGAGATAAAAAATCAGTACTTTGATTTTCGCTCAAGCTATCGACAAGAAGGTAAGAGGATATTTTATCAAGGAGAATTAATAACGAAGGTCATAAGGATTGCTCCGGAAGAGTGTGCTTCTTACCAGCAATGGTGCTTCGGGATGGAAAAGAGCTTTAATAGGAGTGTGTTGTTTAGGAAGAAAGGCAATAGATAAATCTGAATAGGGATTTGACTCCATTCGGAGGGAGTGGATGATGAAGAAGTCATCCGAAAGTTTTTAGGACTCAATTAAAGGAGAAAGAGGTTCCAATGGCAGGCCAAAAAGGAGGGAACAAATGGGATGGTTAAGTTGAGGCAAACTCACCAAACTAAGAAACCCCTTACAGTGATTAAATAGAGAATAACCGGAATGCACCTCCCTCCCCTTTATTCCCTTCCATTTATCCAGACAATCTTCAGTTGAACAATCAGGGACACCTTCAACTTCGAAGGAGTATTTTAAAGCCTTTCCTCTGATTGATCTTACCAGAGAAGACTATGGGAGGGCTGCGGAGCTAAAGAACCAACTCATCCGAAAAGGGAAACAGGAAAACACAATCGATGCGCCCATCGCATCGGCCCCGATTTCGCATTGTTGTCATCTCTTCACAGCAGATAAACATTTCACGCACATCGGAGCGCATTCTGAATTGAAGCTTTTCGCTCTACGACACCCCTGACTGTCAGATTGTTGATAGATAAGAAATACTTCAGAAATGCTCGGATCCTTCATTTCACCCGTTTTTACACTAATTGCCAATTGAAAGGTTTAACCTTTAAATTTCATAAAGATGATTTAAGAAATTGTTACTTTACTTTTGTTTAAGTATGTAACTGTTTGAAATATAAAGTAAATTATTTGTTAAAAAATTGAATTTTTTTCTTGACATTTCTATATTTTGTGTTCTAAAATATGCGTAGTTCTACATATAGAGAAATTATTTCCATTTTCACTGGTGGCCGATAGATGGAAAGGGGGACTCAAGAATGAGTTATCTTATCTGTGATAAGAGAAAAGGAAGCCCAAAAATTCATGTCGAGGTTTGCCGGAGAAAGTGCAAACTTGTCCAAGAATGTAAGACGTATAAGGAGTTTGTCGATAGTTTGGAGAAAAAAGCCGCTTAAATACCTCTTCTTCATGCCCCCTCCTTTCTGGTTGGGCCGATTCCATTAAAGAATCGGCCCTTTTTTATCCCATGTCTCCCCATTCATATTGAAGAATACTGAGAAAGCAGAGGCTTGCCGTCTCAGCCCTTAATATTCTCCTCCCCAGAGTAACAGCGACGAATCCACTTCTTTCGGCTTTCTCAACCTCATCCTGGCTAAACCCTCCTTCTGGCCCAATAATGAAAAAGACCTTCTTCTTTTCTTTCGATCCTTCCAACATCTCTTTTAGCTTGATCCCATCCCCTTCCCAGAGGATGAGACGGAGGTGATCCGTTGAAGCGGTGTGGAGCATGTGAGAATAGGTTTGAAGGGATTCGATCTTCGGAACCACTCCTCTTCCGCATTGTTTTGAGGCCTCAATGGCAATTTTTCCCCATCGGTGATGGCGTTCCAGGCTTCTCGATTTTTCCAAAAGGGGGACCGACCGGGAAGAGAAAAAAGGGATAATCTCTTTGACCCCCAACTCCGTGGCCTTCTGGATCAAGTAGTCCATCTTCTCACCCTTGAGCAAGCTTTGGGCCAGAGTCACTTCGAGTGGGGAATCTCCTTTTGGAGAGAGCATGCGTTGAATCTTAACCATGATAGAGGCGCGCCCCTCTTCCATAATTGTCCCCTCAAACTCCTTGCCCAGACCATCGAAGATAAGAATTTCATCCCCCGTTTTGAGGCGAAGAACCTTTCGAATATGTTTCACCTCATTGCCCTCGATCTTGAGCAATCCATTTTCAATACGAGGGTAAGGAATATAGAATCTCGCCATTCTTTGACCTCAAATAGAATCTTAGTGTTGCCATTCCCACATAAACGGGAATCCGGCCCTGTCTCCGCAAAAACAACGAGCAATTTAGCCTGGATTCCTGCTTCCACAGGAATGACCCCAAAAGCTGATGTCTGTTTTTCTTACTTTTTCTTGAAGGTCAAGCAGGCCCACTTCCCTGCTTGAGCGACTTTGATCCATCGTAGGAGTTCCGTCTTTAAGTAACCTTCACGAAGTCTCTCTTTTTCCTCCTCCAAGATACCTGAAAGGATGAGAAACCCCTGGTTTTTAAGGCGGCCCACAAGAGGTCTTCTCATCCTTCTCAAACTCTTGAGATCGATATTCGCTACGATCACGTCAAACTTTTTTTGAAGACTTCCAATGCTTCCTTTTCTTATCTTGACAATGTCCGAAACATGGTTTTTCTCTACATTCTCCCTTGCATTCTCCACAGCCACGCCGTCAATGTCTATTCCCCAAACTTCTTTCGCTCCCAATTTGGCTGCGACGACGGAAAGAATCGCTGAACCTGTCCCCGCATCCAGAACGGATTGTCCCCTCCTCTTGAGTCTCTCTTCCAATGCCTGAATACAGAGAATAGTGGTAGCGTGTGTTCCTGTACCAAAGGCCATTCCCGGAGTAATGTCAATGGGAATCTGGCCTCTTTTTAATCGAACTCTGGACCAGGGGGGTTTTACCAAGAACCTGGATGTCACCTGAACAGGTTTAAAAAACCTTTTCCAGTTCTCACCCCAATCCTGTTCGGGAAGAGAGGCCGTCCTAATTTGGACACGTGGATGTTCAGGGAAGAGCCTGTTCAGTGATTTCAAATAGCGCTGGAGAACAGCAAGAATTCTTTTCTTTCCTTCACCCTGCGGGAAATAAGTCCTCAGCCTTTCCCGTTTCAGGTCTCCTCCGAGCTCTTCAATGCCTGTGGCCCCCTGCTCGATCAGGAAATTTGAGACCGCCTCTTCGAATTCTTTTGCGATCAAAAGCTCCACAACCAACCAGCGTTTCATGAGATTATCCCAACTAATGAGGGCTCAAGGATTCGAGGGGCCAAGGGTTCGAGTAAACTTTAATATTTTTGTGATCATCCTTTATCAATGGACCGGCCAATTTCTCGAACGCTTAAATATTATTCTGGGCCACTCAAACCCTGGGGTCCTAGGACCCTTGAATCCTCGAATCCTTAACTAATTCTCTTATAAATTCTCCGACCTTCTCATTGAAGGCCCGGGCCGCCTCCATCATCACCTTATGGCCGGCCTCGGGAAGGATCTCCATCTTCGAACCTTTGATTCGACTGCGAAGGAATTGGGAATACTTGACAGGAGTGAGTTGGTCATCCTCTCCACACAGGATGAGTGTGGGAAGGACGATTTTCTCTATCTCATTCATTAGGTCGAACCGATCGCAGGCCAGGTAGTCGCCATAGAGGACTTCAGGCCGACATTGGAGCATCTCAGCGATGCCCCGTTCGGTAAACATCGGCGAAGCCTTCCGAGAGTAGGCAACCTGATTTATCTTTCGAACGGTCTCCTGAAAATCATCCTTGATCCCATTTAGGATCACGGGAAGAACCTTCAGCCTTGCTCCAGTTCCCACTAATACGATCCCTTTGATCATCTCCGGATGCGACAAGGCCAATGTCTGAACAATCGCTCCGCCCATGGAGTGGCCGACGAGAAAGGCTCTGTGTAAACCCAATGCCTTCAGGAAAGCATCTACATGCTCGGCATACCTTACGATCTCCTGCTCCCCTTCGCCTTTTGACTCTCCATGGCCAGGAAGCTCAATGATGATCGGGTTGAACTCCTTCTCAAAGTAACCCTTCTGATAGCTCCATGAATACTGCCCTCCTCCTGCTCCATGGATGAAGAGAACCGTTTCTCTTTCTTCTAAAATGCCTTTTCTCCCTGTCCAGTAGCTGATCTGCCTTCCGTTGACTGAGACACTTGGCATGACGTTCTCCTTTGAACAAAATCGAAATACGAACGCACGGCTTCCAAGAGAGAATGCTCTTCCTTCAATCCGGATAATCTTGAATGGAAGGAGGCGCAGCCAGGGAAGCCCTTCGTATACCAATAAACGTGCCTCTGAAATTTTCTTGCCGCCCACCTCTCGCCATAATAATCTTGTGCCAGCGTGAAATGATGACGAATCACCTTCTGTCTCTCCTCCAGAGTTCGAACCGTCATTCCTTCGCCCGCACGCTGTAAATTTGTAAAACCGAAAATCCATGGATTTCCCAAAGCCCCTCTCCCGATCATCACCCCATCGCAACCTGTCTCTATGAACATCTTCTTGGCCAAGAAGGGCATTGTGATGTCCCCATTTCCAATCACAGGGATATGGATGGCCTTTTTCACCTTTCCAATCAGATCCCAATCCGCCCGACCGCCAAATCCTTGAGCTCTTGTCCTGGGGTGGATGGAAAGAGCATCCACACCACAGCCCTCTGCAATTTTTGAAATTTCGACCGCGTTGATATGCTCCCCATCCCACCCTGAACGAATCTTGATAGTGAGAGGGCCGTGCATTGCCCTCCTCACCTTTGTGAGAATCTCTTTCACCTTCTCCGGGTAACGCATGAGATCGACCCCTGCCCCGGGTTCAACCACCTGCTTCGCCGGACATCCCATATTGATATCAATCGCATCTGCTCCCATGGACTCGGCCATCTGAGCGGCTTCGGCCAAGATCCCAGGATTTGAGCCGAAAAGTTGGACGGAGATGGGATGTTCATCCTCTCCAATTCTTAGGAACGATTTCCCCTTCCGTAATAATCCCTCTGCGCTAACCATTTCCGTAAAAACCAAACTACACCCGTGCTCCTTGGCGACCTGCCGGAAAGGGTAATCCGTAATGCCCGACATCGGTGCCAGAACAAGGTTACCACCCAATTGAAGGCTTCCAAGCTTCATAATAAAAAGTTCGGAGTGATGAGTTCAGGGTTCGGAGTAAAACATTTTTAACCCGAAAAACAAAAGGCAGCATTCAGGAATCAGAGTCGGGAGTTTCTTTGTTTCAAACTCCGAACACCGAACTCCGACCTCTCAGCCTTTACTTTTTCATCATACCCCAATGTTTCTTTATTGATTCAATCGCCTCGTCAATACGCAGGGGGTCTCCAAAATCGAGTCCTTCTTCTTTTAGTCCCTTGAAGAGCTTCGTCAGGGTTGGTTCTTCCAGATTAAAACTTTCCAGGTCCTTGAATTTCCCAAAAATCTCATCCGGTCTTCCCCGCTCGGTGAGATCCCCATGCCCGTGCATGAGGTAAAGGACGTCCGTCACCTCAGATACCAGTTCGACCTCATGGAGTGTCATGATCAGAGTGATCCCTTTCTCCGCGTTTAAATCATTCAAAATGTGGATGAGGTCTCTTTTTGACTTGGGATCCAATCCCGTAAAAGGTTCATCCAGGATCAACAGGTCTGGCTTTAATACCAATGCACCGGCTAAGGCCACCTTCTTCTTTTCACCGCCGGACAGGTAATGGACGATCTTCCCCTGGATCGACTCGATATTCAATCTTTCTATGACCGCCTTGGCCAACACTTCTGCCTCTACCCTCTCCATGCCGTAGTTCAGCGGGGCAAAGAGGATGTCATCATAAACGGTGGGGCCAAGGATCTGCTCATCCACATCTTGCATGACAACCCCTATCCTTTGTCTGATCTTGGAATATTCCCTTCCGGGGTCCACTCCAAAAACCCTCACGCTTCCATCCTTTGGCACCAGCACCCCCATGAGATGCTTGAGCAGGGTGGTTTTTCCGCAGCCGTTGGCTCCCAGGATCCCCACCCTCTCCCCCTGGTTCACAATAAAGTCCAGGCCGCAGATCTGTACCTTCGTCATATCCGGATAGACATGGGTAATGCAATCCACTGAAACGATCATCTCCTGTTGCTTCATCGCCTATTCTCCTCTGTAATGAATCTTGCCCTTAAATCCCCGGAGGACCATGGACTCATACATCTTTTCACTTGCATCAATCCCCTGGATGATCAGATGGCCAAAGGCATTTGAAATATTGATCAAACTCCTCCAGGGATGTTTCCACTGAACCCCTCCCCTGAGATAGAGGGCATGTTGCGTATCTTCCAGGACGGTCAAGAGGATAAAGATCGACCGGTAAGTCAGGAAAAGAGCTATCACGAAAGAAGACGGAAGGACTTTCCCCAGGGCAGCGAAGATCGAAGGATAGGGCGTGGTAGCCAAGAGGAGAACCACTCCGGTGGAGCCGCAGAGGACCTTCAAAAGGATAAGAAGAATAAAAAAGATTTGGAATCCAGAAAGAAAGACAAAAAGCAAGGCGAAGATGAGGGGATAGAGCGTGAGCGAACAGATCTTCACCGGAACCTTCGCAGTGAAATAGAAAGTGAGGAGAATGACATAAAGGAGGAAGAGTCCTGGAAGGTTCCTCACTGTGACAATCACGAATAAGACAACGACCATCCCGATAATTTTCAACTTCGGTGAGAGACGATGAAGGAAACTCTTCTTCTCCACGGCGATATAATCTAAATAGGAAAGCTGAATCATAAGGGAGCCTTCTCTAAATGCAATAAATCTGGCCTCAGGCGCCGGAGATACCGAGCAATCAACGTGGTGATCACTCCTTCCAGGATCCACCCAATGAAACCCAAAGGGAGAACAATGGCGATAAACCGTCTCAGATTCACTTTTTCTTCAGCGGTTTGGCCTGGATGATGTCCTTCCTTCTCTTTTCCAAACTCGAACCCGATAATTCCCTTTCCCCTCTCCTGATGGATCAACTCTTCGTAATGGGAGGTCCCTAAGCTGACCACTCCAATCATGGCAAAGGTAGAGCAAAGTAAGGCGATGAAGGTCGCCAAAAAGATGGCGGGGGTCAACCTTTTTAAAACATTCCAGAAGAGGTGAAAAAGAAAATATCCCAGTACTCCTTCGATCGAGAGGATGAGTGTATTAAGCCCAATCACGGTAATTCCACCATGCCCAAACAAGGCGAGGATCGTATTGACCACAAAGGTGGCCAGAAAGATCAGTGAAGGTCCCAGTAAGATCCCAGAAATGATCGTGAGGTTGACATGATAAGCGATGGGGACAATTTCGACGGAAGCACCCAAGACCATAACGGCAGCCATCATTCCCAGTAAAGGAAGGCGCCTGGTCAAGTTCTCTTTCTTCATGGATCGCAAAAGGATGGTCCAGATGAGGATCACCACAATGAAACCTGAAGCCCAAAGCCAAACAGGCAACACTCCATCCGGAAGATGAATATGGGACATCGATTCCTCCTCTTTAATACGAATCCAGAATACAGGAATCAAGTTCAGAATCCAGATTACAGAAATCAGAAGCCAGAATTAAGAAGTAACTTCTATTCACCCTGGCTTCTAGCTTCTGATTTCTGGCTTTTGGCTCCTGAATTCCACTTATTTAGGTCTTACAGGCTTTACAAAACCCAAGAAAATTCAATTGATGATCGACTACCTGATAACCTGTGGACTCGGCCACCTTTTTAGACCAATCCGAAATATCACAAAAATTCAGTTCCACCACGTTCCCGCATGCCTTGCAGATAATATAATGGTGGTGATTCTCCAACTCACAAAGCTTATATTTGACCGCTGATCCGTTGGTGATTTTGAAAACGATTCCCAAGGACTCAAATAGACCAAGGGACCGGTAGATAGAGGTCAGCCCGATTTTTTTACCCTTTTTGAGAAGGTTTTGATAAATTTCTAAAGGGCTCAGCGGGCTAAGGGCATTGGAAAGCTCTTGGTGAATCAAAAGCCTTGGATGGCTCAAACTGAGCTTCTTCTCCCTAAAAATGTTTCTAAAAAGCGTTATATTCATGATGGGTTAAGAAAAAAATGAAAATATTCTCATAAAAATAAACATCTCATCCCCTCTTGTCAAGAGCTGAGAGAGCATTAATGTTATATGAAATTTATATTTTGTGCTATTAAAGGAAAATTAAGGGGGTAGAAAACAAGCATTTCATAGACAGCAGAGCCAAATAATGGTAAAAAACGGATTCAGGAAAGCCAGACCTACATAAGCTCTGTATAAATCCGTTATGCGTGCTAAACCTCGAATTAAGCGCAAGAGTCGCAAAGTGGTGGGCATTGACCTTGCGGGCAGTCCGAAGCGCCATACCGGTATTTCCACGCTGAAAAAAGACAACATTACGTCTTATACCATAGTTCATACAGATCAGGAGATTATCAACTACGTAGAGAAAGAGAATCCGGCTATCGTTGCAATAGATGCGCCACTCAACTTACCACCCGGACGAAAATCAATAGAAGACCGAGGGGGAGAACATTTTCGTCCCTGCGACCGCGAATTACTGAGACGGGGCATCCGTTTTTTCCCCATTACGCTCGGTCCGATGAGATTGCTTACGAAGCGAGGTATCAGGCTAAAAAAAGCTCTTAAAGCACGGCACTATGCAGTGATTGAGGTTTACCCTGGTGCTGCGCAAGATATATGGCATACGGGTCGGAAGCAAGACGGGTTGACGAAGTTGCGCAAAGGGCTTGAAAAACTCGGAGTCAAGGGGTTACGTCCAAAGATGAACGGGGATGAACTTGATGCCGCTACGGCAGCCCTTGTGGGACAATGGTTTTTGCGTGGGAAGGCAGAAGTTCTTGGCAATTTCAAGCAGGGCGCCATCGTCATTCCCTACTCCAAAGAGACGACCTGACTCTGGCTGCGCCGGATCCCCTCGAAACGCGCCGTAAGATATCTGCAAATCGCCCCAGAACTGTGGCTTGATCCCTATCTTTCAAATATCTTCCTTAACTCTTCTTCATTTTTCACAGCCGGTACTCAGGTAAACCCTTTGCAGACGAAAGCGGTTGGAACACCATTTGCCGTTGATGCATTCTTGGTGATCCCTTGCTTGCAATATGTCTTGACAATCTGTTCTGACTTTTGGATAATCGCCACAACGGTGTTTATTCTGTCCAATTTCCGGTAGTTAATATAACATTTCACCAAAACAGAAAGGAGAAAAGGCGATGAACGTGAAACGATTTATCGGAACAAGTATTCTTGTATTTATTGTGATTGAAGTAATCAATTTTCTCGTCCATGGCATCATCTTCAAGAAAGCCTACGCATCTCTCGGGGCTTTGTGGAGGCCTGACATGATGTCAAAGATGTGGATCATCCACGTCGGTTATCTTATCCTGTCATTCATATTCACCTATATTTTCATCAAAGGATATGAAAACAAAGGTGTCATGGAGGGTTTCCGGTACGGCATCATCATTGGACTTTTCGCAAACATCCCGTATGCATTCTTTGAATACGCCCTTTTTCCTCTCCCCTTTGCCCTGTGTTTGGGATGGTTCATCTTCGGGATGATCGAATATATCTTTTCCGGAATGATTGCAGCTGCGACATATAAGCCAGGGGAGAGATAAGATCCATTGAGGGCTTCGGTGGCGTTGCCACAGCTTGTGGCAACGCCATGAGTTCATCCCATTACCTTTTTCAATTCCTTTACATCCCTCGCAGGCGGTAGGCAGGTAAATCCTTTGCAGACGAAAGCGGTTGGAACGTCCGGGATCCCTCTCTCCATCAGAAATGGAAACCAATTCCCTTTTATAGGTTCTTGAGGATCCCTTAGGCTCAGAATTCTGTTGGGAAGATAGGCGAGGTAGATCTCTTTAAGCATGCCTTTTGTCCTTGGATCATCTCTTGAGCCGATGATTCCGATCTCCTGTGGATTCAAAAAGAATGAGAGGCCGGACAGCATCTGGGTAAATCCGGAAGGATGCTGCTCGAGAAAGTCATCGAAGAGACGAAGGATCTGCTCGGCCTTCGATCTGAAAGATTCTTCACCGGTGAGATAGCCGAGTTTGATCAAATTAAATACGGCAACGGAATTCGCCGAAGGGATGGCATTGTCATAAGGGTTCTTCGATCGGGCAATCAAAGGTTCGTTCCCCTTCCCTGTGAAGAAAAAACCTCCGTTCTTCTCATCCCAGAATTGGTAAATCATTCTCTGGTTGAGATCCTCTGCCTCTTTCAACCATTCTGTCTCAAACGTGGCTTCATACAGATCGATGAGGGCCTGGATGCAAAAGGCATAGTCCTCTGAATACCCCTTCACCCGGGATTTTCCTCCACGAAACACCCTCAACAAGTCGCCATCCTCTTGCATCTCCCGGAGGATGAAACCGGCGGCTTTTTTTGCGCCGTTAAGATATTGCTCTTTTTCCGTGACTCTAAATCCATCCACAAAACCGGAGATCATCAGACCGTTCCAAGCGGTCAGAATCTTCTCATCCCGCCCGGGTCTCGCTCTTTTTTCCCTTTCAGCATAGAGTTTCTGCCTCCCCTCCGCCAATACCTTTTTCAACTCCACAACGGGCATTCCGTATAATTGAGAAACCTTTTCTAAAGTCGATGCGATATTAAGGACGCTTCTCCCTCCTTCGAAATTTCCCTCGGTGGCCACCCCATAATAAGCACAAAAATGGGTCCCCTTTTCTTTGCCCAATACTTCTTTAATCTCATCTCTCGTCCAGACATAGAACTTCCCTTCCTCACCTTCGCTGTCCGCATCCTGGGTGGAGTAGAATCCTCCTTCCGGACTCGTCATTTCACGGCGGACATAATGGAGGATTTCTTCGCCTACATCACGATACCTTTCTTTTCCAGTGGCCTGATAGGCTTCAAAATAAGTTCTGGAAAGCAAGGCGTTGTCATAGAGCATCTTTTCAAAATGGGGGATGAGCCATCGTTCATCCACAGAATACCGGTGGAACCCTCCTCCTAAATGGTCGTAGATCCCACCATCGGCCATTCTCTCCAGACTTTTTTCCACCATTTCCAATCCATTTTTTGAACCCGTACTCTTCCAGTACCGGAGGAGAAAGGAGAGGGCCATGCTGTTGGGAAATTTCGGGGCGTTTCCGAATCCTCCATAAATCGGATCGAATTGACTCTCCAGAGCAGTAAAAGCCTTTGTTAGGACCTTATCGTTCACGGCTTCCTGAGAAAGGACCATTTCAGTTATCTGATGGAGGGCATCTTTAAGTTGTGCCTCCATCTTCTCCACTTCCCCTCGATGAGAGCGATAATAATCAGAGACGACCACCAAGACTTTTGAAAACCCCGGCATCCCCCCACGATCTTCAGGAGGGAAATAAGTTCCCGCGTGAAAGGGAACGAGATTAGGAGTTAAGAAGACGGTCATCGGCCATCCCCCGGATCCGGTCATCACCTGAACAGCATTCATATAAAGCTCGTCAAGATCCGGTCGCTCCTCTCGGTCAACCTTGATATTAATAAAGCGGAGGTTCATGATTTCCGCAATCGCCTCATTTTCGAAAGATTCCTTTTCCATCACATGGCACCAATGGCAGGAGGAATAGCCAACGCTGAGGAGAATGGGTCGATCTTCTTTCTTGGCCCGGCTCAGGGCCTCCTGTCCCCACGGATACCAATCCACAGGGTTATGGGCATGTTGTAAGAGATAAGGGCTGGTCTCGTGCACCAGCCGGTTTGTATATTTGTGCTCCATTCATAGCTCCTCAGGCGTATTTATAACCATTGGGATAGAGAATGACAAGGAAAATCAACTTGACTTTTATGGAAGAGTAAGTAGTATCATTACCCGGGGAAAACGATCCCGAAAATGGGGAAGAGCTTCAAATCGTTCGTTTAGGTTTGCGTCCTGATGAAAAGAGAGCTTACATTTGAATTAGGTTTGTATGCCTTATGTATCGTGTTGGTAGGATTGCTCTGGCACAAGCCAGTTGTTCTAACAATTTGTTATGTTGCAATCAGCGTCGTCGCACTCACCAAATGGCATACCAAAAGTGATCTACTCTTCTATTTTGTTACCTTTGTCCTTGGCCCCGCAGGAGAATCCGTAGCGGTTTACCTTGGAGCCTGGAAGTATTCGAAACCGCTTTTTTTGATTCCCTTGTGGTTGCCTTTCTTATGGGGTATTTGCGCCTTGTTCATGAAAAATATTACTGAAACGCTGCTAGGAAGGAAGGTCAAAAAGTAGTCTGATCACTGGCCTTCGGGCAAAATAAATATACAAAAGTTTAGCGTTATCTTTTCGATTTCCGGACCCATTTACTCCGTTGAATCTCATCGATCTATCCAGTGCATTGAACCAGAAAGACTGGCTTTGGCGCACGCCGCAAGACTTTTTCGGCTACACACCCCCGGAAAAAATGTCTGACCCCATTATGGCGACGGGTGGACATGGCAATCAAGCCAATTTCTTTCTGGGCCGCATGTTCCAATATCTCCTCAACCTCTTTTCCGTAACGGACATGGGCATCTACGTCAAACCCTTTAGCCTTCAGACGGCCCTCCATATCATGAAGATATTCCTCTGCCTCACGGACGACCCCCACCTGGGCTTCTGTTTGATCCACGCCGAGAAACGTATGGGCTAAGGCGACTCGCAAAAGGCAGATACCTTCTTCGCTGCGTTCTGCCAGCTCCTCAACCTTCGAGATAATGCGTTCCGCGCAGTCCGAGCCGTCGAGCGGTACAAGAATCCTTTCCTTTTTTTCCATGAATATCCTTCTCTCAACTAAAGTTAATAACTCTTATCTTGTCTGTCAAATAAACTTGGGTCTCTTATTCGATTCGAGGATCTTTTTTCTGATGCGCACGGAGTGTGGGGTCACTTCCACCAGCTCATCTTCTCTGATGAACTCGATGGCCTGCTCAAGGCTAAGGACCCTGGGAGGAATGAGCTGCAAGGCTTCGTCCGACCCGGCTGCCCTCATGTTGGTGAGTTTCTTCTCCTTCGTCACGTTGACATTGAGATCGTTCTCTCTTGAATTCTCGCCGATCACCATTCCTTCGTAGACAGGCGTATTCTCCTTTATAAAGAGTGTCCCTCGGGGCTGGAGATGATAAAGAGCATACGCGGTGGTCTTCCCGGGTCGGTCTGCAATCAGAGTTCCCGTAGAGCGTTTGGCGATGGGGCCATGCCACGGTTCATAACCGTCGAAGATGTGGTTGAAGAGGCCTGTCCCCCGTGTATCCGTCAAAAACTGGGAACGGAAACCGATCAGCCCTCTGGATGGGATCCTGAATTCAAGGCGAACCCTGCCATGGCCATTGTTGTTCATCTTCTGCATTCTGCCTTTCCGGATCCCTATCTGCTGTGTGACAACGCCTATGAATTCCTCTGGAATATCGATGACGAGATGCTCCATCGGTTCGTGAAGAATGCCGTCCAGGTTTTTTGTAATGCTCTCCGGCATGGATACAGAAAGCTCATAGTCTTCCCTCCTGATCATCTCAATAAGGATGGCAAGCTGCAGCTCTCCTCTTCCCATCACCTTGAAAGAATCTGTTGAATCGAAGTCTACCTTGATCGACACATTATATAGGAGCTCCTTTTCAAGCCGTTCCCTCAGGTTCCTCGATGTGACATATCTTCCCTCCTGACCCGCAAAGGGCGATGTGTTCACGGAAAAAACCATAGAGATGGTGGGCTCATCCACGGCAATTCTCGGAAGGGGCTCCGTATTTTCGATACCAGAGATGGTGTCGCCGATATTAATCCCTTCCATGCCGGCCAGGGCAACAATATCCCCGGCCCGGGCCTCTTTGATTTCCACTCTCTCGAGCCCCTGAAACCCGCAGAGAGAAGTAACCTTGGTCTTGATCGGTTCTCCTTTTCCGTCGACCCTCGACACCCAATCCCCAACCTTCACTGAGCCTGAGAAGATCCTTCCTATGGCGAGCCTGCCCACATAATCGTTATAGTCGATGTTGGTGACCAGAAGCTTCAGCGGCCCTTTCTCATCCCCTTCCGGTGGTGGAACGGCACGAAGGATAAGCTCGAACAGACACTGAAGGTCTTTCGTATTCTCATCAGGCCGCAGTTTCGCAATCCCGAGCTTCGCATTGGTGTAGACGATTGGAAATTCAAGCTGGCTCTCCGTGGCTTCGAGGTCGATAAAGAGATCGTAGACCTCGTTCAATACCTCCTGGATTCTCGCATCCGCACGGTCTATTTTGTTAATCACAAGGATGGGAGGAAGATTGAATTCGAGGGCCTTTTTCAGAACGAACCTGGTCTGGGGCAAAGGCCCTTCGGAGGCATCAACGAGGAGCAGCACACCATCCACCATCTTGAGTGTCCTTTCCACTTCCCCGCCGAAATCGGCATGGCCTGGCGTATCGACAATATTGATCTTGACCCCCTTGTATTCGATCGCCGTATTCTTTGCCATGATCGTAATGCCCCGCTCCCGCTCCAAGTCGATATTGTCCATCACCCGTTCCTGGACCTTTTCGTTCAAACGGAAAATGCCCGACTGCTTGAGCAGGCCGTCGATGATCGTCGTCTTTCCATGATCCACATGGGCAATCAGGGCAATGTTTCTCAAATCCTCGCGTTTCATAAGTCAGCCTTAGCGTTGCATTGAATCGGCAGTGGAGTATGCTTCCGGCTCTGTTAAGGATTCACGGGGTCAAGGGTTAAGACCTCGAGGGTAGAAGGTGGAAGATGGAACGGATGTCCGGTGCCCGTACGGCCGTTTCCGTTTGATGTTTTGGAGGTCAGGGACGCTGCCGTGCCATACGGGATCAATACGATTCATCTTAAAAAGAGATTTCAAATCTCCCAGTTCCTGATGTGTCACAAAAGTCATGGCAATGCCAGCCCGCCCCATTCTTCCTGTTCTTCCAGTCCGGTGCGTGTAGGACTCCGGCCGATACGGGTAGTCATAATTAATCACGTGGCTGACACAGCTGAAGTCAAGTCCGCGACCGGCAACATCGGTAGCAACCAAGAAGGCGATCTCGTTTCGGCGAAAACGTTCGAAGATAGACGTTCGCCTCGATTGTTCCAGACCTCCGTGGATATACGCGATCGATTCGAATTTTCCCTCCAACTTTTTTATCAATTGCTCACCGTGATGCCTTGAGTTGCAAAAGATGATGGCCTGGGAGATCCTCTCCCTCCTCAGGTATTCGATCAAAGCGTTGAGGCGGTCGTCTCGCCCCATAAGCTGAAAATGGTGAACCAGACTCTGAGGAGCCACCCGTTCCTTGTTCAATTCCACTCGGACGGGTTTTATCAGGTAGGCCCGAACCAGTCGATCGATCTCTTCGGGCATCGTCGCCCCAAAGAACAATGTCTGGTGTTCATGAATCAGACAGGACAGGATGAAGTCTATATCTTCGATAAACCCCATCTTCAGCATCTCGTCCGCCTCATCCAGAACCAGCGTGCGAACAGAAGAGAGGTCAATCGATGTGGTATGGTAGAGGAAATCAATCAAGCGACCGGGTGTCGCAACAAGGACATGGACCCTGTCCTTTAATTTCCCTTCTTGAATCTCCATCGGGAATCCGCCAAAGATGGCAAAAGGGACAACGTCCGTCAACTTCGAAATTCTGCTGATTTCCTCTACGTACTGAAGGGCCAGTTCACGGGTAGGAACCAAGATGAGGGCCTGGATCGCGTTGAGCGAAGGATCGATCCTCTGAATCAGCGGAATACCGCAGGCGGCTGTCTTCCCTGAGCCCGTCTCTGCCCGAGCCAAGAGATCCCTTCCGCTCAGGATGGGGGAAAAGGTCTTTTCCTGGATAGGTGTCAAGTCCTCGTACCCCATACCAGTCAGGGCCTTCAGAATCTCCGGCTTCAAATCCAAATCTGAAAACTTCATTGTCAATCCTCAGATAACCGGGTCGATATTGAACAGGGTCGTCCTTTCCCCCTTTTTCCCCAAACCAACAATTTCCACGATTTCAAACGACGAGCGGATAAGCAATGCAGAAATAAGTTGGAGGAATTCGTAGGGTTAACAAAAAACCCATAAAAAAGCCGCCAAGCGTTCTTTACGGGATCTCTTTTCCGTGACTCCGAAAACCTATGTTAATTATACGCTACTTCTTATCCAAAAGCAACAGAGCCCGGTGTGTCGTCGTCTTGGAAGGATGAGCCAAGTCGTAGTCTTAAAAAATCTTAATCCAGTTCTAATCCTACTCTAATGTTTTTGTCTTATATTGTTTTGGAAAAACCAGTACACCAAAAGCTCCTTGTTTTACCCCCTACTGATGTACTGGTGGGGATCAGTTATCGCCCTCCTCTAACTGATCCCTTTTTTTTGTTGAAAGACGAGTGGAAAATAATTTGCTGGGTATAGAGGAAAAGCGTCCCGCTTACGAATCCGTTGTTTTATGCCTGGATGGGGCAGACGTGTCTATAACTACAAATTGCTATTCCATTCGGTTGGCACTTATCAAACAGCAAAACCGAGACTTCTCTTCTTCTCGGTCCTCTACCCTATCATAAAGTATCTCCAGACATTCCTTACTTCCCAGCCATACTTTATTGGGTGTGTTTTCGGCCTCCAGTAGAATAATCCGCTCTTTAACCTTCTTCACTTTATAGAATTCCCCGGTCGATTTATTCTTCAATAGGTCTCCCATGACAGGTTGCATTGATCATTGCCTCCCCAAATTTTTTTCGTTTTCCTTCCCTCTATGGCCTTGAACCAGAAATTAAAAACCGGATTACCTATCCAGATAAAGCCACGGTAATCCGGTCCTGTTCATTTATCCTTCGGCAACCCGGCTATCCCATTGGGACCCGCAGCTTTCCGTCCCACGATTACTCGTGGTTTGGCTTTATCGATTGTCTCTTTCTAAGAAACTGTAGGGTATATTTCAGCAATTTACGTGCCAATAGGTCTTTCCCATTGTAACCCAATGATTTAATTGATTGTTGTTGGCAGATCAAACTTTAATCAAAGTAAGAGGAGAGACACTTTTTGTTTGAGGGGGACGAAAACTGCCAACAGGATCTAAGGGACATCGACACGAGGCTGATCTGCCGGCGGGGATTTGCTCTCGGTTGACCGTTGATATTTGTTGCCTTTAGTACCGGGGTCATCGATCGAGCGTAGCGAGGATACCTCCCAACCGCCGCCCAGGGCCTTGACAAGAAGGACGCTGGCGGTCATCCGTCGGCTGGCAATGCCAAGCGCAGTGATTTCGTTGTTCAGCGCTATCGTTTGAGCAACCAAAACGTTGAGGTAACTAACCGTCCCCGCCTTGTATTGGTTCGTGGTGAAATCCACGGATTGCTGTGCCGACTTTACCGCCTCATCCTGGACCTTAGCCTCCTCTTCAAGGATGCGTAGCGCGGCCAGGTTATCTTCTACCTCCTGAAATCCCGTGAGTACAGTCTGACGATAGGATGCTACCGTCCCATCATAGGCTGCCCGTGCCGCAGCGGTCTGGCCTCGCCTCAAGCCTCCGTCATACACGGTCTCCGAGATCCCAGGCCCAATCGACCAGAAGCGGCTTGGCCACATCAGCCACTTGGACAGACTCGTGCTTTCAAAGCCGCCCGATGCGCTCAGCGTCACCGTTGGGTAATACGCTGCTACAACCACTCCGATCTGGGCATTTGCCGCTGCGACACGCCGCTCGGCGCCAGCGATATCGGGCCTGCGTTCGAGGATCTCGGACGGCACTCCCACGGGCACGGCTGGGGGAACCGTGGTCAGCGGCCTAACAGGAATGGAGAACAGAGAGGCGGGTTTTCCAACGAGCAGTGCGATCGCATGCTCCAGCTGCGCACGCTGTACGCCAACATCGATTGCCTGGGCCTGGGTGGTCTTAAGCTGAGTTTCCGCCGAAAGCACATCTGCCCTGGATGCCACGCCGCTGGCGTATTGGTTTTTAGTCAATTCAAGAAACTTTTGGAAGGCGATGACGGCTGCATCCAGAAGCTCCTTCTGCGCATCAAATGTGTGCAGCTGAAAAAAGTCCTGTGCCAGTTCAGCCTGAACCAGCAGACGGGTCGATTCAAGATCAGCGGCAGTCGCCTGGGCGGTTGCCTTGCTGGACTCAACGTTGCGGCGGACGCGTCCCCAGAGGTCCACTTCCCAGGAGACATCAGCGCCAAGCAAGTAGTCCGAGTAGGGCGGGGAAGAGGTTCCGGTCGTTCCTGTCGCTCCGGCCACGCTCGGGGCGTTCGGCGATATGCGTGAGCGCGTAAATGAGGCCCCCACAGTGACCGTTGGAAAGTACGCTGCTCGAGCAACCTGAACCAGAGCTCTGGCCTGCCGAAACTGTGCCTCCGCCAGCTTCAGGCTCTGGTTCGAGATATTAACCTGCTCTTCAAGGGCGTTAAGCTGAGGATCATTGAAGATCTCCCACCATGCTCCGCGGGTGAGATGGTCTCCGGGCTGTGCCACCTTCCAACCCCCCATCTCCTTGTAAACTCCCGGCACCTCGGCTGTGGGCCTGACGTAATTCGGGCCGACCGTACAGGCGGTAAGGAAAGTAAACGCCCCTGCAAGGATCGCTGGTATAAGCCAGCACAGTCTCATCGACACATGGGAGACCATTCCTACTCGAAACATCGATCTCACTGCTCCGACTTCTTTTCGCTGATTGTTTTGCCTTTGTTCCATAGATAACCTCAACCGATCCGTCATCGCAGTCACCCCGATGCTTCAATGCTTCACGGACCCACGGGCACCGGCTTCCCTTTGTGCGTTCCCCGTTTGCCTTTGAGCCAAAGCCTGAAACGATCAAGGTAGAGATAAATCACGGGCGTCGTATAGAGGGTGAGCATCTGACTGAAAATGAGGCCGCCGACAATGGCGATGCCAAGTGGCTGACGAAACTCAGAACCCACCCCTCTGCCCAGCGCCAGCGGAAGCGCTCCCAGTAGCGCAGCCATTGTCGTCATCATGATCGGCCGAAATCGCAAAAGACTGGCCTGGTAGATCGCGTCAACCGGGCTTTTCCCCTCCTTGCGCTCAGCCTCTAATGCAAAATCGACCATCATGATGCCGTTTTTCTTCACGATACCAATCAAAAGAATGACGCCGATCACAGCAATGACGGTGAGGTCTTTGTGAAAGAGCAACAAGGCAAGCACGGCTCCTACACCCGCGGAGGGAAGCGTGGACAGGATGGTGATGGGGTGGATGTAGCTCTCATAGAGGACCCCAAGCACAATATAAACTGTTACGAGGGCTGCCAGGATTAAAAGCGGTTCGCTGGCCAGCGATGCCTGGAAGGCTTGAGCCGTACCTGAGAAGCCTGACCGGATACTTCCGGGCAGCCCCATCTCCTGTGTGGCTGCCTCGATGGTGTTTACAGCATCCCCGAGTGCGACCCCTTCCACTAAATTGAACGAGATCGTCACCGACGGAAACTGACCCTGGTGGTTCACTGCCAGGGACGTCCAGGTTCGTTCGAGCCGAGCAAATGCGCTAAGCGGAACCATGGCCCCGGTAAGAGAAGGAGAGTTCACGTAAATGTCCCGCAGCGTTTCAGGGCGTTGCCAAAACTTCGGCTCAACCTCCATCACGACGTGGTACTGATTTAAGAGCGTGTAAGTGATTAATACCTGCCGCTGGCCGAAGGCATCGTAGAGAGTGTTATCGATCAGTTGGGACGTGATACCCAACCGAGAGGCAGTGCTGCGATCTATGGCCACCGAGGTTTGGAGTCCCTTGTTCTGCTGATCGCTGCTCACATCAACCAACTGGGGCATCGTCCGCATTCGTTGGAGCATACGCGGAGCCCATGCGTTGAGCTCTGTCAGGTTGTCCCCCTGAAGTGTGTATTGATATAATGCAGCGCCTATCCTTCCGCCGATGCGCAAATCCTGCACTGGCTGGAAATAGGTCGGGGCACCCGGTACTTGAGCGAGTTTTTCGCGCAGCCGGGCGATCACCTCCTCTGCGGTGGCTTTGCGCTGGCCAAAGGGTTTTAGGGTAACGAACATTCGTCCGATATTGGTCGTGGTACCGATTCCTCCTCCGCCAGTAAACGCCGCCGCATAGTCGACTTCAGGATCACTCGTAATAATGTCCACTACTTCTGTTAACTTATTCTGCATGGCCTGAAACGAGATATCCTGCTCCGCCTGAATGGTAACGCTGAGGCGTCCGGTGTCTTGCTCCGGGAAAAAGCCTTTCGGAATGACGATGAAGAGGCCGATATTAACCCCGATTGTAACCAGTAGCAGAGCGAGCATGAACCGGGAGTGGCGCAGTGCCCAGCGGAGAGAGACATCATAGAGGTGACGCATCCCGTTGAAAATCCGCTCACTCGCCCTGTACACGCGCCCGTGTCCGTCCATTTTCTCAGGCTTAAGGAGCGTGGCGCACATCATAGGGGTTGTCGTGAGCGATAAAACGAGCGAGATAGCCACCGCCATGGAAAGCGTAACAGCGAACTCGCGAAACAGGCGGCCTACCATCCCTCCCATCAAGAGAATGGGCAGGAAGACTGCCACCAAGGAGGCGCTCATCGAGACGACCGTGAAGGCAATCTCCCGTGACCCCATAAAGGCCGCCTCCTTCGGGAGAACCCCCTTTTCCCTGTATCGCGTGATGTTCTCAAGAACAACAATGGCGTCATCAACGACAAACCCCGTCGCGATGGTGAGGGCCATCAGGGATAGGTTATCCAGGCTATAGCCAAAGAGGTACAGCACGCCAAAGGTGCCGACGAGAGAGACCACAACTGCAACGCCGGGAATAACGGTAGAGCGGACATTTCTCAAAAAGCCGAAGACCACCAAAATGACAAGACATGCCGAGATGACGAGAGTCAGCTCGACGTCATGCAGGGAACCGCGAATCGGGGGCGTCCGGTCCTGAACCACCGAAAGCTTAATCCCTCCGGGTATGACCGCCTCCATCTGCGGAAGCAAGCCCCGAACGCGGTCGACCGTATCAATGATATTTGCATCGGGCTGACGAAAGACGATCACCATGACGGCCGGCCTTCCATTGACCAGCCCTGCGGCGCGCAGGTCCTCCACCGAATCCTCTACGTTGGCAACATCTAGCAGACGCACCGGGGCCCCGGCCCTATAAGTCACGATGAGAGGTCGATACTGCTCGGCAACGTGAAGCTGGTCGTTGGTCTGCACCTCCCATGTTCTTGTCTTGTCCCCCAATTGTCCTTTCGGACGGTTGATGTTGGTGCTGATCAGGACACCGCGAACGTCCTCGAGGCTAATCCCGTATTTGTTCAATGCCGTGGGGTTCAGGTCTACCCGCACCGCGGGAAGGGAGCTGCCGCCCACAAATACCTGGCCGACACCATCCACCTGGGATAATTTTTGTTGAAGGATGGTCGAGGCTGCATCGTACATCTCCCCTATACCTACTGAGTCGGATGTAAGGGCTATAATGAGAATGGGGGCCTCCGCCGGATTCACTTTGCGATAGGTCGGTTGGCTCGGGAGAGTGGGCGGCAGGTACCCTCTTGCCGCATTGATCCCCGACTGAACATCCCGTGCAGCCCCGTTGATGTTGCGGTCCAGATCAAACTGCAGAACGATGCTCGTTGAGCCACGGACACTATTCGACGTCATTTCAGTCACACCGGCTATCAATCCAAACTGGCGTTCAAGGGGAGCCGCCACCGATGTGGCCATGGTCTCGGGGTCCGCTCCGGGCAGACTCGCTGAAACCTGGATCGTCGGATAGTCCACCCGAGGCAGAGGCGACACTGGTAACAAACGAAAGGAGACCGCCCCGCCAAGCGCCAGTGCGATCGTCAAAAGAGTCGTTGCAACAGGCCTATTGATGAAGGTCGTCGAGATATTCATGACAAGCTCGTGCGGTTCTCGGGGGTGTTCGTATTTCCAGAGCGACCGCCCCGAATACGTCGCGCCAGGCGATCGAAAGCAAGATAGATGACCGGCGTGGTATAGAGGGTAAGCATCTGGCTGATAATGAGGCCACCAACGATTGAAATGCCGAGGGGATGGCGAAGCTCAGAACCCACTCCTCTGCCCAGCGCTAAAGGCAGTGCCCCGAGCAGCGCGGCCATTGTCGTCATCATGATAGGACGGAATCGCAGGAGACTGGCCTGGTAGATTGCGTCAACAGGGCTTTTGCCCTCTTTGCGCTCAGCGTCCAATGCAAAATCGACGATCA
>Ga0326728_10004521_pt1 | contig 40937 bp, 37 predicted proteins | sample MB3enrmetagenome_FD_207602 | JGI IMG/M metagenome (GOLD analysis project Ga0326728, IMG submission 207602) | Lab enriched peat soil microbial communities from McLean, Ithaca, NY, United States - MB31MN | ecosystem: Environmental > Terrestrial > Soil > Wetlands > Peat | place: USA: New York... | reverse complement strand
CGGCCTCCGCTACGCTCCGGCCTCCCTCCGTCCGCCGCCCTGCGCCCCAACAAAGAACAGAGACAGTCAAGAAAGGGACATTCTCTCCTGAGTTAAAGAGGGGACATTTCTAAAGAGTTTTGACAGCAGCATTTGAACCGGTGTCGCGACTTTATGGAAATGTCCCCTTATGATGAACACAAACAGGTGATGCCCGTTCGCGCACGATTTACCCTCGTGGCGTCGGATTTGAAACCAGATCCGCGAGCGGGGGATGTGGCGCGGCACTGGTTGCAAATTCGGCACGACCAGGCACTTCGCGGGGCCGAGCGTTCGCGTGTTGGCATTTGGCTTGGCCTTCGTGTTCTCAGCCCGCCGGATGGCGACACGGGAACGCGCAGCGGGGAAAGCCCGACGATCATGAACCGCACCTTGTGCTTGAGCAACGCGCCGAGCAGGCGAAGTTCACTTTCGGAAAATGGCTGTCGGCATTCGTGGCGAATTTCCCTTCCATGCCGCGGGCAGTGGAGCGCGAACCCGTATGCGCCTCTTCCCAAATCGCCAGAAAGGCGCATACTGCAGGCGGTATGACATCATCCAGCCCGGATGTTCTGGAGGCTGCGCCGCTCGTGACCGATCTGCGGATCACGGGCATGAACTGCGCCAATTGCGCGCGGCATGTCACCGAGGCGCTGCAAAGCGTGCCCGGCGTCGCCGGCGCCGAGGTGTCCTTGCAGGAGGGGCGGGCCAGGGTCCGCTGGCGGGCCGGCTCCGGGGAGAAAATTCCCAGCCTGCTCGACGCGGTGGCCGCGGCGGGTTACAAGGCCCAACCGGTCCCGCCCGAAAGCACCGATAAGAAGCCTGCCGTCTCTTCGGGCTGGCGCTTCAACGTTGCCGTCGGCTTGGCGGGGTCCGTGCCGCTCATGGTTGGGGAATGGCTTTTCGATTGGAGCGCGCAAGGGTGGTTTCGGTGGCTGTCGTTTGGACTGGCGCTGGTCGTGCAAGTTTTGTGCGGCGCGCGCTTTTATCGCGGCGCCTGGAGGCAACTGCGGTCAGGCGCGTCGAACATGGACACGCTGGTGGCGCTCGGTTCGACCGCGGCGTTCGGCTACAGCGCGTGGGTCTTGCTGTCGGGCGCAGGCGGTCATCTTTACTTCATGGAAGCGGCGGCGATTATCACCCTCATCAGCGTTGGCCATTGGCTGGAGGAACTGGCCGGCCGCCGCGCGGAATGCTCGTTGCGCGCCCTCTTTCGCCTTGCCCCGGACACGGCGCGGCGGCAGGAGGCCGATGGCGCCGAAACCGAAGTGCCCGTGGCCCGGCTCCGGCCCGACGACCTCGTCGTGCTGCGTCCCGGCGCGCGCGTGCCCACCGACGGCACGGTGAGCCGGGGCGGATGCAGTGTCGATGAAGCGATGCTGACGGGCGAATCGATCCCGGTCGAGAAGCAGCCGGGCGACATCCTCTACGCGGGGACGGTGAATCTGGACGGGCAAGTCCTGATGCGGGTCACGGGGGTGGGGGAGGCGACGGCGGTGGCGCACATCATTGCGGCGGTGCAACGGGCGCAGAACAGCCGGGCGCGCATCCAGCGTTTGGCGGACCGGATCAGCAGCGTCTTTGTCCCGATTGTCGTGGTAGTTGCCATCGGCGCGGCGCTGTGGTGGGGGTTGGCCTTTGGCCAGGCGCGCCAGGCGCACGAATTTCTTGGCCATCTTTTGTGGAAATCGCATCTGCCGGAAAACCCGCTGGCGGCGGCGGTCCTGGCCGCCGTGGCGGTGCTGATTGTGGCTTGTCCCTGCGCGATGGGCCTGGCCACGCCGGTGGCGATCATGGCCGGGACAAACGCCGCCGCGCGCCGCGGCATCCTCATCCGCGACGGGCCGGCCCTGGAAAAGGCCGGGCGCATCACCGCCGTTCTGGCGGACAAGACCGGCACGCTGACCCAGGGCCGGCCGGCGGTTGCGGCGTCGGTTGTGTTTTTCCACCCGGACTCTGCCCTCAAGCTGGCGGCGGCTTTGGCCCGCGGCTCCAATCATCCCTTCAGCCTTGCCGTGGCCAAATTATCCCCGGAAAAAATGAACCTGTCCGGCTGGCGCGAAATCCGCGGCGCGGGCGTGGAAGCGCAAACGGAGCGCGGCCCCGACGGCCAGGCCACGGCGCGCCTGGGTTCGATAGACTGGCTGGAAAGCGCCGGGGTTGATGTTTCGCCCGGCGCCGCCTTTGCCGAAAAGTGGATGGCCGGGGGCGCGACCATCCTCGGCCTGGCTGTCAATGCCCGGCTCGCCGCCGCCATCGCCTTGCGCGACGCCCCCAAACCGGGCATCGCCGAAGCGGTGCGGGAGTTGCGCGCCATGGGTTTGAAAATCTTCCTCGTTACCGGCGACAATCAATCCAACGCGCAGGCCATCGCCGCTTTGGCCGGCATCCCGGAGGGGAACGTCTTCGCCGAAATCCGGCCCGGCCAAAAGGCCGACCTGGTCCGGCGATTGCAGGCGCAAGGCGAGCGGGTCGCCTTCGTGGGCGACGGCATCAACGATGCGCCCGCCCTGGAGCAGGCCGACTTGGGCATCGCCGTGAGCCAAGCCAGCGACGTGGCCGCCGAAGCGGCGGACATCATCCTCCTTCAGCCAAACATCCGGGCCGTCCCGGAAGCAATCGCGCTGGCCCAGGCGGCGTTGCGCGCCATCAAGCAAAACCTCTTCTGGGCGTTCTTCTACAATGCGGCGGCCATTCCGCTGGCGGCCTTGGGTTTCCTGAGCCCGATTCTATGCGCGGCGGCCATGGGCGCGTCCGACTTTGTGGTGATTGGCAACGCGCTCCGGCTGGGTTGGCGGGCGGGCCGGAAGTGAAACAAATCAAGGCGCGTTGGTTTGCGCCGGTGATTCAATGGGAGGATGCACGGGCTGGCCGACCGCGGCGCCCCCGCCCTCTGTTTTGCGCGGACGGGCTTTGAGCATCTCATCAAACTTCTTTTGCTGGCCGGGGGTCAGGGCCTGGCGGATTTCCTCGCGCACCTTTTTCACCTCATCGCGCATGGGCGCGGCGATCAAGGCCCACAACGGACGCGTACGCTCCTGGCTGGCCTTCATGATCCTGGCGATGTCGTCGCGCTGCGCCGCGGTCAGGTCCAACTGCCTTTGCATCCGGCGAAGAAATTCCGGGCGCTGGAATTGGGTCAGCGGCGGCGGCTGATTGGAAGAAGACAACGCGCGCGGCGGGGCCGGGTCCGCGATTGCGCCGGCCGGGGGAAGCGCCGTCTTCATGAGCAAGGCCCCCGTCACCACGCCGCATCCGAAGATGACCATCGTGGCCAATATGACCTTCCACGGGCTCACCAGGCGTCCTCGGCGGGTTGGCCGGGCGGCGCGACCACGGCGGCCTCAAGCGTTTGGGAAAAGCTCTCCGGCGAAACCGCCGGCCGGCCCGCGGCCAGGCACCAGAGCCCGCACAAAACAGTAATGGCGACGCAGGAAATGGCGGCGCGCCAGAGCGGGGCGCCCCACAAGGCCCAGGGATTCGGCGGCGCTGCGGCGGCCAGCCGGCTCATGATCCGCTTCTCAAAGGCATAGGGAACATGGTCGCCGGGAGGATTGCCCCTTGCCGCGGCGATCAATTTGTCATGCAACTTGTTCCAGTTCATACGTCAATCATTTGGACGGGCCGGTCCGCCAGGCGGTTACAGGTACTTTTCCCTGCAAACGCCCTTCAATAACCGCCGCATCTCCGCCCGAGCGCGAAAGGCGCGCACCTTGACCAGCGGCGCCGACCAGCCGGTCAGGCCGGCGATCTCCCGGACCGACCGCCCCTCAATTTCCAGCAGCGTGATCACCAGCCGCGCCGACGGTGAGAGCCGCGACAAAAGCCGGTCCACCAACTGCCGCGCCGCGTCGGCGTTTTCCGGGGCGGCATCGGGCTGGACCACAAACCGCTCCAGCCAATCGGCCTCCGGGGCGGTCAATTCGGAAAAAGCCGTTTCCCGGCTCCGTTGATGGGCGCGCAGGAAATCGTAGCACGTCCGCACCGCCAGGCGCATCAACCAATGTTCAAAGGGCGCCTCGCCGCGAAAACCGTTCAGTTTCTGAAACGCCTTGATGAACACTTCCTGAACGATGTCTTCCACCTCGCTCTCCCGCCGCGCATAACGCCGCGCGGTGGCGAAGACCCGCGGCTGATATTTCCGCAGCAGCGGCTCAAAACTGGCGGCGTCGCCGCCCAGCACTGCGGCGATCAACTCCGCGTCGGTCGGTTCCATCGCTTCGAGTTTCCGGCAAAAGCCCCTGCAACACAAAGCAGAACCGTCCCGCTTAATTGTCCGAGGGGGCGGCGGCCTTGGGATGGTTGGCGTGGGCCAGGAACTTCTCCAGACGATCCAGCCGGGCCTGGCCCGCGGGGGTCAAGGTGCCGTTGGCCTTCTTGGCCTGCAATTCCGCCACCACATTGTTGGCCGCCTGAACGATCTTGGCCCGCCGCTCCTGCGGGGTGAGGCCCTTGACGTCGGCCCGTGTCAGCCCCACCAGCTTCAAAATGTCCTCACGTCGGTGCTTGGCGGGCGCCTGGGTGGCGGGCGGGCTGGCGCAGTTGGTATTGGACTGGGCCATCAGCGACGGCGCGCCGACGGCAAGCAACGCGGCTGCGAGACACGTGACGATTTTCTTCATAATGCTCCTTTCAATTCCAGCCGGGTCGCTTCATGCGCCTGGCAGCATGAAAAGACAGACGCCCCGCGCCGGCCAAAGGTTACGAATGGATGCCTTCAAGGTTTTGAAACCGACCCAGCGCGGCTGTAGTGTCCTTGTGGTCATTAACTTCTGTTCTCTGCGCTCTCCGCGTCCTCCGGGCGAGACTCCTTCAAGCAGCCCATTGATCCTCTCCGCTCAATCCCGGGTGATGCCGAACATCTCCTCGAAAGCGGCGGAGAACTGGGCGATCTCGGCCGTGATTTTGGGGGATTGCTGCGCGATGGTGTCCAGCATCTTGTCGCGCAACTCGGGCCGGAACCGGATCAATTCCAGGGCGGCCACCGACAGGGCCAGTTGGTTGTTCACCTCATGGCGCATGTGGGAGAGCTTTTTGTTCAGATCCGCCAATTGCTGCGGCGTCACGGTGGCTGGCGCGTTGGGTACACCCATGCGCAAGACCATGTGCCAGAGCCTGGCTTAAAGCAAGCCCCTTTCCATTAGAACCAAACCTGAATCAACATGTTGGCCCGCGTTTCCCCGAACACCGGACCCTGGAACAGGCTTCTCCGCCTCCAGGTCGGAGAGCCTGTGGAGCGCCGCGCCGGCGCCAGGGGCACGGGGTGTGGTGATCGGACAGGCTTGAGAAAAACCTTGCAAAACTGCGCCGGGGAAGGAGAATCCCACAAGAACAGCCCGGTAGGTTGCAGGCTGTAAGCCGTACGGGAAATGTCCAATTACACTCAAGAAAAAATTGAAGTATAAACTCAAGCATTATGAAAAAACTCAGCACATCCATCAGTCTCAGCGCAATCGCGGCCCTGCTGGGCGGAGGGCTGCTCCTTTTGGCCCCGGAACGCAGTCAGGCCCAAATTGGGGCCGTTGCCATCAGCGCAACAGCATTTCTCCAGAATTCCAGCAACGATAATGGGACGAACACCACGACCAAAGCTCCCGGCAAAAACACCACCCTGATATCAACGGCAAGGTTGACCAGCATTTTGATCAAGGACGAAACCGCCGAAGGCAACTGGAGCTCAACAAGGGGCACCCTGGTGTATGATTACAACATACCTGGATTCGCCCTCAAGCAGGGAGCCAACGAACAGGACGTCAGCGACATCCTGAGCATTTCCGCCAGCGGGGACAATGACATCAACGCAGGCAGTTATAACGACAACAATGGCCAGGGGTCTCCGCCCGACAGCTCCACCGATTATCAATTGACCACGTTGACGTTCGACGATTCCAGTGTGAGCGGGGGCGCGGGGTTGACGTTTTCGGTGACCGGCTTGGGCGTCTCCTCGCAAAAGGCCATCAATTTCAACGCCAACACGGGCAACTACACCCAGTCCTTCTCGGTCAGCCTGGGCAGCGGAACCGGCGAAGGCACCTACCAGTCCACGCCGTTGGTCGTCACGGGCTTCGCTCTTACCGTGAGCGGAAGCGCGACGGAGAATAATGGTGGCGGCACGGGTGGTGACGTTGTTGCGCCAAAAAAGGATGCGACCCCGGCACCAGCCGGGAAATGATGGCCAGCAAAACGACCGCGACTAGCGCCAGAATTTACCCAAAAGGCCTCACCCCCGTCGCTGGGTACAGCGGGTTGACCTCACGAACGGGTCCGCAGTGGCTGCTCGGCGTGAGGGGGGGGGCATTTTTGTCCGCCTCGATCAACGGGGGTTGACATTCTCCGGCAATGGTCTATGTTCATGCCCGGAAATGAGCGGAGAGCAGCGTGTCCGGCCGGGGAAGTCGGATGCTGCCGAAGAGGATCGTCCCCAGGCAGTTTGTCTGCAAGAATGATGGGAGAATCGGTGGTTTTGCAGGGGAAGGGGGCTTATTTTGGGCCAGGAAGCGCTGCGTAAGTCGTTGATAGCATGATTGTTGAGCGGTTTCAGGCCCGTTTTGGCCCGTTTTTTGAAAAAAAATGGGTTTGAGTGCTTGACATAATTGACCTTTTCCGGGATAAATGACGCCAGTGAGCACTGCGTTACCGCAGGCAGATGCGCGAAATGCGTAAAAGAATTTCGCGCCGGTTGGGCTGTCTTCCAAGACTGAAGATGGCCGGGCAGGCGCGGAGGAAGAACCGAAACAGTAAAAACGATTAATGGACAAAGATATGATCAAAAACTTAAAAACATTAGCCATAGCCATGTTGGTCACTGGTGCAACGGTGACCGCCACCAAGGCCCCCGCGGCCAAGCTCAACACCAATGCGCAGGTGTTGGACAACATCAGCGTCGCGCTCACGGTGTATTCCCAGTCGCCCACCGTGAAGACCACCCGTAATGGCAAGAATGAGAAACAAGTAGCGGTGGTGAGCAAAATCAACACATCGGACATCATCTATCAACTGGGCCAAATCGGCGGGTTCTCGGTGAACCCGAAGAAGGATAAACTGGTCCTTTCCACCACCTTCAGCAATTTCTTGGTGGGCATCCCGGGCACCACGGTCCTCGTCTCCTCAAACACCCTGACCAACGTGCCAAACGGCGAAGTGTGGTATTGGCAGGATCCCTACGGCGAATCCTGGGCGATGGATCTTTCAGATGGCGCCACCTACACAAACACCTTCCTGATCACTAATTCGGGTGGTGCGTATGGCGAAATATTTCAACTAAGCAGTGCGACTTCCTCCGGCACGACGTATTTTCCGCTGCCGGATGCCCAAGGGAATGGCGGCAATTATTATGATTCCATCTACACAAACGACGTGTTCACAGCCACCAACACATTTCCGCCTGGGACCAGCACCAACGCCATCAACTTCGGCCCGCTTTACGGCACGAACCTCGACGGCACCAGGTCGCTGAGCCAGACTTTGAGCTACTGGGTGGTATTGACTCCCACCGTCTCGGGCACGAACGTTAACGTCACGATTACCCAGTATTCGCCTCAAACGGAGGAAGTCTTTGCTTACGCGGACCCGGTGGTCTGCGTCATGACGCCCAAGTCAAGCGGCACCCCTGCCTCGTTGATCCTGGTGAGCAACTGGGTTCAGTGGAACTCCGGCAGTGTTAAAATCTATGATGACACCGGGACTGATTTGGCGACGAATGATTTCGACGAACTGGACATCACGTCGGAAACCGTCTATACCACGGGTGGGGTGGAGATCAATACGACGTATCCGGAGACTGGCGCGCCTTCGACCCAGACCAATCTGAATCTGAACCTGAACGGCTTCGCCAAGGGCAGCGCGACCCGGATGAACCTGCTGCTCAATGGCAAGGCCTCCAATGCGCTGGACGTCCTATCGCTCAGCAGCCAATCGGTGGGGAATGGCGTCGGCACCGGCTATATCGGCGGCACGTTTACAACGAACTTTGACTACCCCTCGAGCACCAACGCCGCGGATGTGTATATTTATTCGTACGAAGGCAGCCACACGAACTATGAGACGAACAACGCCTATACCAACTATACCTACAATACTGAGATAACAAACCTTACGGGGCGGGAAGGGAACTATATTGGCGCGACCTTTGTGACCAATGCCGCCGATACAAACTTTCCGTATGGCCAGTTTGTCCAGAATCCCACGAACGTTCTCGTTACGGGGACGGTCACGCTGACGTACCTCAATTCGCTCACGGAATCGAACATCATAGTGCCGGTTCAGCCTTAATCGTTCTGTAAATCGGTTCTTTTGGCGGGACAGTGGTTTGCCCCACTGTCCCGCCTTTTCAATTGAGACCGATCGTTTGAGCCTGGGCCGGATGCCAAGCCATTAATTGTATGAGACCCAAAGTTATTCTGTTCGCCTTGGCCCTGGCCCTGGGCATACTGCTCCCAGCCGTTTACTTCCATTTCAAGCCCGACAACCCGCCTGAGGCGCCTGTTGCCGCGGCGGATACGGCCGCGCCCGCCGCCCTGCCGACGATCCTCAAGCGCGTTTCCCCCAAACGGGAAGGGTTGCCGGCCCGCTCCTCCGCCCCGGTGGCGGGCGGGAGCCTCACCGGTAACGCCCACGACGACTACGTTCTGGAACGCAAGGCGCAACTGGTTGATTTGGGGATGAGCGACAACCCCGACAACCTCAAAGCCCTGCTCTCCGAAATGGAGAATCCCGACCCGGAAATCCGCAAGCAGGCGCTCCGATCCATCATTGATTTTGGCAGCCCGGACGCCATCCCCGCTTTGGAGAACGAAATGGCCTATGCCACCGACCCCCAGGAAAAGATCGATATCAAAAACGCCATCGATTTTCTGAAGCTTCCCTCCTTCGGCTCCCAAGGCGGCGCGACCGCCCGGCGCTAGTCCCGCCGGCCCGCGCCGAGCCATTGCCAGGTCTCATCACGAATTTCCGTCGCCAGTCGTTTCTTGCTTCCACATTCGTCATCGGTGTGGCAGGATGGGGGCATGACTAAACGGCTCATCTCGTGTGCGCTGGCCGTGGGGGCCACCGTCGGCCTGGCGGTTGCCGCCCAGGCCCAAATCAACGTGCTGCAAAACATCTCTCTGCAGCTCACGATTTACCAGCAGGGCGCCACCAATCCCAACGGCAGGAAGGTCTCCGACCGGGTCATTGCCTACACCACCAAAAGCCTGATCACCAATCTGGAGGCCGTCACGGGCCAGCCATTCGGCAGTGGCGCCAAATTGGTTTTGTCCACTCTCTATTCCAATACCTCGGCTTCGGGTGCCGTCTATTCAACCCTCTTCTCGACCAACCTGACGCTGGCCAGCAACACCTCCCTGATCATCGGCGGTCCCCAGTTCCCGTATTACGGCGATTTCTATGGCTCAGCCACCAACAACTACGGCGTCATGACGCTCAGCAACAACACCATCATATCAGGCGACTCCCCCGGCAGCATCCCCAACAGCATCGTCAGCGTCGTGACAACCAACGGCGTAACAAATGCCAGCGTGGCCCTCGATATCAATGCCCTGGCCACTCTGACGCCCTCGACCAATGCCGATGGAGTTGTCACCAACGTCGCCGTCCTCGAGCAGCAGGTGACGGCGGGGTCGGGCGTCCCCATCGTGTCCAATGGGCCCACCACCATCGCCATCCTCTACGACGGGGCCAATCTGTATGCTGTCACCAATTATATCAGTGTCAGCCAGATTTCTCCGGCACAGATTGTTGTGGAAACCGGGAAAGGCCTGGACACCACCAACGCCCTGACCGTCACCAACCTGGCCTCGCAAACCAACTTCAGCATCCAGGGCCTCAACATCAATTATGCCGCGCCCGCCGGCTCCAACAACCTGACCCTCGGCTTGCAGGGTTTTGTCAAGCAGGCTCTTAAGGTGGACACCCTGGCCGCGAAAAGAGGGACCAACGCCGCCGTTGTGGCTGACGTCTTTGGCGCCAACGCCGCCTGGAATGTCAATGGATGGGGCTTCATGGGCGGCACCTACACGACCAACCCCACCTCCGTCTCCCTGATGGACGGTTATCTGACCAATGCCAGCCCCATCGTCGTGGACGGCACCGTGACCGTGAGCTTTCTCAAGAACCTGGCGCAGTAGGACCCGAATTGCGGCTCCAATTTATCTCTGGCGAATCGGCCGGGAACGCTTATGTTCATGGCGTGTGCCACGGAGATGGGACGCAATACATGAGACATCGATTAAAGATAACGGCGGCTTGTTTTCTTCTGGCGGCCGGCTTTCTCCTCCAGGGGCAGATCCTCGTCCCCAAAGGACTCCCTCCCGGCTTCCGGCAGGCCCTGCTCGACGTGCTCGGCGGCGGCCCTGCCTTTTACGGACGGGCAACCATTCAAATCCTCAACGATCCCGACAAAGAGCCGACTTTCATCCCCTTCAAGATCGCCGTCTTGTCCGGCAAGCTCCGCCTGGAGACCGGTCTGTTCGACGGCATCACCAACCTCCCGCCGTCCACCGCCGCCCAGTTGAAGAAAATGCGGGCCATCAGCATCCTGCGCCCGGACAGGAACCGGCTTTACATGGTCCTTCCTGACACCCGGTCTCTTGTGGAAATCGCTTACAGCAAAAGCACCGGCACCGACCCATCGCCCCCTCCCCAAATCAACAAGACCTCCTTGGGAAAGGAATTGGTCAACGACCAACTGTGTGATAAAACCCAATGGAAAGTGACCGAAAGCAACGGCGAAGAGTTCGATCTCACCGTTTGGATGCCGGCGGACTCAGGCGGCGTCCCGGCCCGGATTAAATTCAACTCGCCTCCGGCCCTGGTGACGTTTCAGGACCTGCGCCTGGTGCCGCCGGACAGCAGCCAATTTGAGCCTCCCGGCGATTACATCAAATATGAAGGGATACAGGAAAACATTCTGCGCGAAATCGAACAGGCCCGCAAAACCAACACCTATGCGCCCTGAAATAAAAGGCCGGACGCCATTGCAGCGTCCGGCCCCCAACAACCAAACTAACCAACCCTTGACTTCGGACCTACAAACTGAGCGGGAAAACCAAAAACCCTCTCAGCTTCATTTCCGAAGCCTGTGAATAATCACTCACATTTTGGCTTAATGTTCAACAAATATTTTTACTATTTTTGTAATCGGTGCCCTATTTTAGCCGCCCAGCGCCATAAACTATTGATTTTACAAGGGTTTTGGCCTCTTTTCAGGCCCTCCTGGCCCCCCCTTTTCGCGGCCTTTTTTTGCCTGTCTTCGGCCCAAAACCGCCCTTTTTTCCCTTGATTTCCCATGCGCATCGTCAATCTCAACCCAGCTTCGGACATCGGGGCCAGCGCCTGGTTTGTTGAAGTGGATGGCTTCCGCCTGCTCATGGACGCCGGCATGCATCCTAAACGTGACGGCCGCGCCGCCCTGCCCCTCTATGCGCAAGTCCAACGACAGGACCTCGATGCCATTGCCATTTCCCACTGCCACCACGACCACGTCGGGTCGGTGCCCGTGGCCATGAGTCTCTTTCCCAAGGCCCACGTCTTGATGACCGAGCTGAGCTGTTGTTTGCTCGGGCGCGTCCTGCACAATTCCGTCAACGTCATGCTCCACCAGCGCGAGGAACTGGGCATCAAGGAGTACCCCTTCTACACTCACGAGCAGGTCGAGCAGAATGAGGCCCAATTCCAAGGGTTCAAATGCAACCGCCCCATTTCCTGGGGCGCGCTGCACAAGGCCCGCGCCGGATGGCATTCGCCCGACCTGGAGTTCTTCGACGCCGGCCACACGCCCGGTTCGGCGGGCCTCCTGGTGCGCGGCAAATCGCAGACCCTCTTTTACACGGGGGATGTTTGCTTTCACGACCAAACCCTGCAGCGCGCCGCGCGCTTCGAGGACGTGCAGGCCGACGTCCTCATCATGGAAACCACCCGCGGCGACCGCCAGACGCCGCCCGGTTTCACACGCCAGGGCGAAATTGACCGCCTCACCCAGGCCATTCAACGCGTCCTGGCCCGGCGCGGCTGCGTTTTGATCCCCGCTTTTGCCCTCGGACGCACCCAGGAAATTCTCGCCCTCCTGGCCCTGTTGATGGAGGCCGGACAACTGCCGCGCCAGCCCATCTACATCGGCGGCCTGGGCCGCGTCTTCACCGAGATTTACGATCAGAAAGCCCATCTGGCCGGCCGCCAACAGCCCCATCTCAATCTGACCCGCGACCTGGAATTGGTCGTCCTGGAAAAAGAGGAATTGTCCGGCATGAAGCTGGCCGGCGGACGCCTCTTTGTCCTGACCGCCGGCATGTTGACGGAAGGCACCCCGGCCCACGACCTGGCCCTGCGCATGCTCGGCGACGAGCGGCAGGCGGTCTTTTTTGTCGGCTACGCCGATCCGGCCACGCCGGGCGGGCGCCTCAAAGCGTCCAAACCCGGCGGGACGTTTGTCTTCAGCGCCGCCGCCGGGGAGGTGACGCGGCGTTGCGAAGTGGAATATTTCGATTTGACTGCGCACGCCGGCCGGGAGGCGCTGCTGGATTTCGTGGGGCGGGTCTCGCCGCGCGCGGTGTTGCTGGGCCACGGCGAGCCGCCTGCCCGCCTGTGGTTTGAAGAGCACATCCGCGCCGAACATCCCAAAATGAAGATCATTCAAGCCGAGCCCGGCCTGAGCGTGGAGGTGTGACCCGCCCCTATCGCGCCGGGAATTCGAGGTGGTTCCTCTCCAGCGTGGCGCCGTCGTCGAAAGCCAGTTGTTCCAAAGCGATATTGTAGTCCGCCAAGGCCCGGATTTCCGCCGAGCGCGCCGTTGTCAGGTTGTTTTGCAATTGCAGCACGAAAAAGCTGGTGCTTTTGCCGTGCTCCAACTTGGTCTGCTCGGCCTGCAGGGCCTCTTCCGCATAGAGACGCGCTTTGCGCGTGGCATCCACCTTCAACAGATCGGAGCGGATGGTTTTGACGTCGTTGTCAATGGCCAGCACGATGGCGGCCTCGGTCTTCTTCAATTGCAGCAGCAGTTGCTCCAGGCTGGCCTTGGCGGATTTGTAATTGTAGCGGGCGCTGCTGTTGCCCAGGGGCACGGTCAGGCTGATCCCGTAGGAATAATAGGGATACTTGCCCTGGCGGATGGTGTCCAGGTTCTGGCTAAAGGTCAGCTCGGTGGCGTTGCGCCCGTAGCTGCCCAGAACGTCAACTTCCGGGAAGAGCTGGTTGAAGGTGTATTTGATTGTCAGATGCTGCTTCTCCACGCCGGCCTTGGCCTGAAGGTAATCGGGGCGCCGGGCCAGGCCGGCGCGCCAGCATTCCTGCTCGTCCGGGTTCTCGGGCACGGCCAGCAATTCCTCCGAGGGCACCGGGGTGACGCCCGTCCATTCCCCGAGGTGGAAGGCCAGCAGGTTTTTGAGGACGTTCTCCTGCACCACCAGGGCGGTCTGCGCCGTCAGCAGGTCCGACTCGGCGGAGGCAGCCTGGGATTCGGCCTGCTTCTGATCCAGGGGCGCCAGCGCGCCGACCTGTACGCGGCGTTCGTCTTCGCGCATCGTTTCCTGGGCCAATTGCACGGCCTGCTCCTCCACCCGCACGTTTTGCCTGGAGTAGATGAGGTTGAAGTAGGCGGCCTTGATATTGTTGACCACCGTCATGATCTGGAGGCGCAGGGCCAGTTGGTCCATTTTGAGGGTCTTTCGGCTGGCCTGAATCTGGTAGCGCGTGTTGTCGATCCACAGGTTCTTCAGCAACGGCTGGCTCAAGGTGACCCCCGGATCGCTGGTGTAATCCATGGAGCTAAAACCATATTCGTTGATGTTCTGGCGCGAAATAGGGCCGGTGAAATTATACGTCAGCCCCGTCGGCAGCGTGCCGCTCAATCCGGGGCTGTAGGAGTCGATCTTTTCCAGCGTCGAGCCGAAGAAGAGGCCGGCCTGGGGGAAAACGCCGCCCGGAAGGTCGTTGTAATTGTGGACGGCGCTCATGGAGAAGGAGGGTTCATAGGCGCCATACAGGCCGTTCAGGGCAAATTGGTCGATCACCGGATTAAGGCGGCTGATCAAGATGTCCAGGTTGTTCGTCAGCGCCATTTGCACGACCTCGTCGATGGTCAGGACGCGGTCCTTTTGGGCGGGAGGCGCGTCCGCCGCCGCCCCCGTCACCCCGCCGAGCCAGAGCGGCGCGGCCAGCGCCAGGGCGCACTTGAGTTGACGGCGGAGGAAACGATGAATGATTGATTTATTCATAACGCAACGATTCGATGGGGTCCAGATTGGCGGCCTTCCAGGCGGGATAGGTGCCGAAGATGAGGCCGACGAGCGAACAAATGCCCAAGCCGGCGAATATCCAGTCCACCGGCAGCACCTTGGGGAGCTTCATAAAATGGGCCGCAATGTCCCCGCCCGCCACCCCCAGGGCCACGCCGATCACGCCGCCCAGCTCGCACAGCACAATGGCTTCCATGATGAACTGGGTCATAATGCTCCGCTTCTTCGCGCCCACCGCCCGGCGCACGCCGATTTCCCGCGTCCGTTCCGTGACCGAGACGAGCATGATGTTCATGATGCCCACGCCGGCGGCGAGCAGGGCGACGGAACTGACCACGGTGATGCCGATGCGCAGGTTGCGCGTGAAACTCTGCATTTGCGCCATGAGCGAATCGGCGGAGATGATTTCAAAACCGTCCTCATCCCCCGGCGGCACCTTGCGTATCTGCCGCATGATGCCGCGCACCTGGTCCGCGGTGGCATCGTAGTCGGCGGCGCTGCGGGCCTGCACCAGGATGCACAGGTTGATCCATCTCTTGTCCTCGTAGCGGCTGATGCCGGTGGTGATGGGGATGATGGCAAAGTCGTCCTGGTGGCTGCCTTCCATCGTCCCCCGCGGCTCCAGCACGCCAACCACGGTGTAATTGACATTGTTGAAGGAGACGCGCTGCCCAACCGCCGAGCCGTACGGGAACATGCTCTCCGCCAACGTGCTGCCCAGCACACAAATGTCCCGCAGACCGTCCAGGTCCGATTCCACCAAGCCCCGCCCTTCATGCACGACCCAATTCTGGGCGGAGAAACTGGCGGGCGTGTCGCCGGTCAGCCAGACGGTGGGCGGCGACTTGGCGTAGCGCGAGACCATGGTCCCGGCGGCCAGGCCGGGGTCTTCCAAACCGACGTTCAGCGCCAGGGTGGCGCGACGCTCCACCTCCAGGCCCTGCGCCAGGCTGATGCGTTTGCGGCGGCGGTACTTTTGCCAGCCTTCCGGCCCTTCGAAATACAGCGCCGGCCACGTCTGCACGATGAAGGTCTGGCCTCCCAATTGGTTGAGGTCCGCTTCGATTTTCGTCTGCATGGCCCGCATGGCCGTCATCACCAGGATGATGGAGAAGACGCCCACCAGCACGCCCAGCAGGGTAAGGGCCGAGCGCAGTTTGTGCGCCGCCACGGCCGCCATCGCCATGAAAAAGCTCTCCTTCAGTTCCGCCCCAAATGCGCGCAAGGCTTTCATTCGTTCCTCAAGGCATCAACGGGGTTCATGCGCGCCGCCCGCCACGCCGGCAGGAATCCCGAGGTCAGGCCGGTCGCCACCGACACCAGGATGGCCAGCGCCATCACGGGCAGCGACATGTTGAGGGGAAAATAGGGGAAGAAATGCGACGCCAACACGGTCAACCCGTAGGTGATGCCCAACCCCACCAGCCCCCCCAGCAGGCAGATCAACGCCGCCTCGATCAAAAATTGCGCCAGGATGCTGCGCCGCCGCGCCCCGATGGCCTTGCGCACCCCGATTTCCCGCGTCCGCTCCGCCACCGACACGAACATGATGTTCATGATGCCCACCCCGCCCACGAACAGCGACAGGCTGGTGATGAGCAAACCGACTGCGGCAATGGTCCCCGTCACTTTGTTGAACGTCTTGATGAATTGTTCCTGTTGGTTGATGGTGAAATCGTCCGGGTCACCCGGCGCAATGTGCCGGATTTTGCGCATCAATCCCCGCAACTCCTCCTTGGCGTCCTCCAAATGCGTCAGGTCCTTCACCTTCACCTGCACGTCGAAGTTGGGATCGCGCCAGTAGCCGATCAACAGTTGTTGGATGGGGATGATGACTTCGTTGTCAAAACTATCCATGCCCAGGAAACTCCCGCGTTTTTCCAGCACCCCGATGACTTCCAGGCGGCGCGCGCCGACCTTGATCTTCCGGCCCAGGGGCGATTCGCGCTGGAACAGGTTGGTCGCCACGTCGTTCCCAATCACGCACACCGGCCGCCCCCCTTCCGCTTCCTCCCCGCTCAGGAACCGCCCTTGCGCCACGGCGAAACCGCTCGTGTTCAGAAACTGATCGGTGGTGCCAATGATCTGCACCCGGCTGGCGCTGCGGTTCTTATACCAGACCATTTGATACATGCCGACCGTCGGCGCCACGGCCGAGGCCAGGGACATCTGTTGTTCCACCTGGCGCGCCTGCAGCCGGGTGATGTCGCGCCGTTTGTTCTCGCGCATCCACATCTCCCACGTCTGGTCCGCCCAGGTGAAGCGGCTGACAAACAGCACGTCCGCACCCAGGATCGAAATGCTGTCGTAAAACGCCCGGTCCAGCGCGTCGATCGCCGTGCCCATGGCCGTCACCGTCACAATCCCGATGATGATCCCCAGCGTCGTCAGGATCGAACGCAGCTTGTTGGCGCGGATGGCGTCCCAGGCGATGCGCAAGCCTTCCTTGATTTCGATGAAGAAGTTCACGAGGCTCGGGTCGCCGTCCTGGCGTCGTCGCTGGCAATCAGCCCGTCCCGGATGCGGATGATGCGGCGGGCGTGCCGGGCCACCTCCTCCTCGTGAGTCACGATGAATATGGTGTTGCCCTTGTCGGACAGCACGCGCAACAAGCCCATGATTTCTTCGCCCGTCTTGGAATCGAGGTTGCCCGTCGGCTCGTCCGCCAGGATAATGGAGGGCCGGTTGACCAGGGCGCGGGCGATGGCCACGCGCTGGCGCTGGCCGCCCGACATTTCGTTGGGCTTGTGGTGGACACGGTCCGCCAACCCCACGCTGGCCAGCGCCTCCAGCGCCACGCGCCGGCGCTCCTCCCCGACCATCCCGGCGTAGATCAAGGGCAGCTCGACGTTGCGCAACGCGTTGGCCCGGGGCAGAAGATTGAAGGTTTGAAAGACAAAACCGATTTCCCGGTTGCGGATTTCGGCCAGTTGATTGTCGTCCAATTCGCTGACGTTGGTGCCGTTGAGTTCGTAGGCGCCTGAGGTGGACGTGTCCAGGCAGCCCATCAAATTCATCAGGGTCGATTTACCCGACCCGGAAGGCCCCATGATCGCCACATATTCTCCACGCTCCACCGTCATCGAAATGTCCCGCAAGGCGTAGATGGTTTCGGATCCCATCTCGTATAGCCGGGATATGTTCTGGAGGCGAATCAGGCTCACAGGGGGCGTCTTCCATCTTCAATTGGGCTTGTTCTCCTTGTCCTGGAAGGGCGCGTTGGTCGTGACAGTTATCTTTGCGGCGTCGGCCAGATCGCGGTTGATGGCCTTGTATCCGCCTGACACCACTTCCTGGCCTTCATGCAATCCTTCGATGATCTCGGTGTAGTTGTCATCGCTGATGCCCCGTTTCACCGGGACCATCTTGACATGATCCCCATCGATCACAAACACGACTTCGATGGGTTTGGGCAGTTCGTCGGGCTTTTTCGGAGCGGCATTGGTGTCGGCGCTGTTGGTGGCCGCCGCGGCTTTGGCGGCATTGGTTGCGGTGGCGGCCTTGGCGGCATTGGTCGGGGGCGGATCGTTGGCGGCAAGCTGCACGACGCGGTTCGTGCCCGCCGCATTGGTCCCGGCGCTTGGCAGGCGGGTGGTGACGCTCTGGATGGGAACGGTCACCACATTGGTGCGATAACGCGTTTCGATGTTGGCCGTGACGGACATGCCGGGCAGGAACGCCTCCCGGTCCGTGACGTGAATCTTCACCTGGAACTTGGTCGCATCGGTGCTGGTCGAGCCGCCGGAGGTGTCGTTGTTATTGGCCGAGTCGGCGATTTCGGTCACGACACCATTGAACTTCTGGTCCTTGAAAGAATCCACTTCCAGATGGGTTTTCTGGCCCAAGGCAATCAGCGGCACGTCCATCTCGCCGACATCGACCCGCGCCTCCATGTTGGTCAGGTTGGCCACTCGCATGATCTCCGTCCCGGCCATGGTCGCCGTGCCCACGACGCGCTCGCCCAGTTGGGAGCTTAACTTGCTGATCGCGCCGTCCAGGGGCGAATAAATGACCGTCTTGGAAAGGTCCGCCTCCGCCGAGGCCAATTGGGCCTGGGCGATGCTGACTTGCTCCACCGCGGCGGCCTGGCTGGTTTTGGCCACGTCATAAGTTGTCTTGGCCGTCAGGAAATCCGATTCCGAAATCAACTTGCCCTGGAAAAGCGCCTCGTTCCGTTTGTATTCCAGATACGCCTTCTCCAGGTTGGCGACGGCGGTGTCTTTATTGGCAACGGCGCATTTGAAATTGGCCTGGGCGGAATCGCGCGCCGCCCGGTAATTGTCGGGCCGGATTTTGAGCAGCAGGTCGCCTTTCCTGACATGCTGCCCTTCCTTGACATTCAGTTCGATGATCTCGCCGGAGACTTCCGGGCTGATTTTGACCTCCAGCACCGGCTCAATTTTTCCATTGGCCACGACCTCCTCCGTCAGGCTGCGGCGGGCGGTCTTTTCCTTGGTCACGGAGATAGGCGGCACGCGTTTGGCGTACTTGCCATAGACCACCACCGCGATGATGGCCAGGGCGAGGAGAGAGAAGACAATGATCTTTTTTTTGCCTTTAGACTTTGCCATGGCGTTCCTTGGATTGCTTATACCGCTCCCGACCGAAACTTTCAAGCTTCTTCACCAGGCGCAGCGCCGCCAATTCTTTACTCGATCAGACGAGGCGGACAAGCAAATCCTTTGAATTTGTTTGCCCGCCGTCGCTCGCATAGGTCCAGTTGATCTCACGTTGTTCCATACCTGTTTTAGGAATGGGCGGCAAAAGGTTGCATGAAAAGCGTCACCGCGTCTAGTGCCTGTGGTAATGGTGATTTGATAGTTGAAGTTGGCAAACCCGTTACATCCGTTACATCATTGATGCTCAAGCACTTAAACCGTTACAAAACCCGTTACAGACCCGTTACAGACCCGTTACATTTCGAGAACGAAGGCGTCATCCTCCCTTGAAAACGCTGAGAAGAAACTTCCCGGCCAGATTCCCGATGCCCGGTTGCGTGCTTTCCGACGGCCCGGCCACGTTCAGCACGCCAACTCGCAGCGCCGCCAGCCATTCGCGGACCATGCGCGCTTGTGCTCCTCCTGGATCCGCCGGATCGCAAAGCAGCAGCGGCTTTCCGTAAAGAACGGCGCACTCAAATGTCCACAATGCGCCGGGATCGGGCCGGGGCTGCGGCACGGGGACCAACCGCCGCAGGATCAGCGTCGCGTCCGAATCACGGACGTTCCATTCCGTCCTCAGCGAGCGGGCAATATCCGGCGCCTTTGGGCTTCGCTCCTCCGGCGTCTCGACCAGAGGAAAGTCTGGGGGAATCCGCCCCGATTCACACACCCGGCCCGGCGGACACCAGCCGCCGATTTCAAGCCCCGCCGCCCTGGCGGCCCGCAAGGCCGCCTGATCCACGCCCGTCTGCCCGCCAGAGATTACTTTCATCGACGCATGGACGATTACAATTGCCCTCTTGTTCAGTCAGGCACGAAATTCGAAGAAACGCAGCCTCGTGACCTCGGCTCCTACAATCACCAATCCGCGTCGCCCTTGTAGGAGCCGACGTAAGGAGGCCGGTAAAGGGGAAAATCATCGAGAAAATCGAGCTTGCGCCTCGCTGCCTCGACGCCTACAAGCAGCGTGTGACTCCAGATACGAAACCATCGCGTCCCGGCAATCTCCCGCGGTTGCCGCGTGAATACTACCGGGGCGATGCGATGGTTTATTGGACGATGGGGACATTTGATCGCGTCACCGGCTGGCTCACCGAAAAATTTCACGCCGAGTTTCGCGAGTTGATGCTCCATGCGGCGGCACGCGAAGGATTGTTCTGCCCAACCTATTGTCTAATGCCCGATCATTTGCATTTGGTTTGGATGGGGCTCCGCCCGGATTCGGACCAGCGGAATGGCATGGCTTTTCTGCGCACCCACTTGGAGCCGAAGCTGCGCGTGGCCAAGTTTCAACATCAAGCGCATGATAGCGTTCTGCGCCAGGCCGAGCGGGAACATAAAGCTTTGGCCAAGGCCTGTTTTTACATCCTGAGCAACCCGGTTGCCGCGAAACTGGTCACAAAACCAGATGAATGGAATTTCTGCGGGGCGGTGGTTCCCGGCTGTCCGACGTTGCATCCGCTGGCACCGGACTTTTGGGAAACGTTCTGGGCATTGTATGCGCGGGGGTTGCATCCGGACGCGGGCAAGATAAAGCGACCGCCGTTTTAGTGAGAGAGAAAGTCTCCTTACACCGGCTCCTACAGCGTCGGCCACTGTACGAGCCGAGGTCACGAGGCTTGGGACTTCGCTTCCCGAACTTCAAATCTCGTGATTCTGCCTCCTTACGTCGGCTCCTACAAATGAGAACGCCGCCTCCTTATGTCGGCGCCTACAGATGATCTGCTCACGATGGTTTGCTCGCGATGATGCGCACTTCGCGAGAGGGCTTGATGAGATGCAAGAGGCGGCGCAGGCAACGGAAGCCGCTTTCACCGAGCCGGAGTTTCGCGGCCCAAACGGCGGCAAAACGGGAGTAGCCGAATTCGCCCGTCCGGGCTTCGGCGATGTCGAAGCCAATCTCGCGCACCAGGTTGCCGAGCGTCTGCGTGTTCCAGGAATAAAGATGATGGTTGGGTTCCTTTGGATCGAATCGGTTGTATTTCCTGCCGCATTCCAGCGGGACGAAAAGGAGCAATTTGCCGCCGGGGGCGAGGAGGCGGCGCATTTCCGCCAAAGCCGCCGCCGGGTCGGGCACGTGCTCGAGCGTGTGATGGCACAGAACCACGTCGGCTGTTGCGTCGGCGATTTGCTTTGTGTCGGCGATGTATTCGATGCCCAAGGCGCGGACGGACGGCTCGAGGAAATCGGCGACATCGAAGCCGATTTTGCGGCGGCATTGCAACGCCGCCAGGTTCCAGCCCAGGCCGACCCCGTATTCCAGGACGACATCGCCGGGCCGGACGGACGGGGCCAGTTTTTCGGCGCGCAGCCGCGCGATCCACGGGAGGGCGGAGTCGGGGATGCCGCGCTTGAGTTGCTGGTAACGGCGTCCGGCGTCGCCTTGATAATGGCGCTGTGCTGGCTGCAGGAGCATGGCGCAAGTCTAAGCCCGCGGGTCACATTGGACAATCACCGTTCGCCGGCTAAGCTGCTTCATGCCAGAATTGGCCGAAGTTGAGTATTACCGCAAGCAATGGGGGCGCGGTTTGCGGCGGAAGGTGGTGTCGGTGCAATTGCGCGCCGGGGTAAACATCTTCCGCAGAGCCGACCTTGCCGCGCTCCGCAAAACACTGCGCGGCGCGACATTGCTGGGGTCCGAGGCGCACGGCAAGCAATTGCTCTTCCGCTTTTCCAAGGGCGGCTGGCTGGGCATTCATTTGGGCATGACCGGGAAATTGCGGATCGAGCCTGCGTCGGCGGCTACGCTAAAACACGATCACTTGGTATTGCGGCAGCGGCGGCAAAGCCTGGTCTTCAGCGATGCCCGCCAATTCGGCCGGGTGCTGTTCCACCGTGGGCCAGCCGCGCCGGCTTGGTGGCGCGACCGGCCCCCGCAAATCCTCTCCCGGCAGTTCACGCTCGCGAGGATGGCGCGGTTCCTGTCCCGGCATGGCCGCGCGCCGGTCAAGGCGGTCCTGCTCCTGCAAAGCGGATTTCCGGGCATCGGCAACTGGATGGCGGACGAGGTGCTGTGGCAGGCAGGAATCCATCCCGCGCGACCGGCGGGAGGACTTCTCCCAGGGGAAATGAGGAAGTTGCGCGCCAAAATGAAATCCATCTGCCGCGCCGCGCTCCGCACCGTCGGGGAAGACGACGGGGACCTGCCGCGCTCATGGCTGTTTCATCATCGCTGGGAGGACGGCGGGCATTGTCCGGCGGACGGGTCTGCGTTGCGGCGCGGCCAGTGTGGCGGGCGGACGACCTGCTGGTGTCCGAGTTGCCAAAGGCGGGGGGTTCGCGTTTAATCAAGGGTCAAGGGGGTCAAGGGGGCACGTCAAGGTCAAGTCAAGGAGGTCAAACCGTACTTTTGCACAATTTGTCTCTCTCTGCGTTTGAGTCCCTTTTGGCATAGAGAAGGTTTCTCAGTGTGCTCCTGCGCATCTGCAGACGTCGGACGCGGGTCGTAAATGTGCAAAAGTACGGTTTGACCCCTATGGATGTGGCGGACGGACGACCTGCTGGTGTCCGAGTTGCCAAAGGCGGGGGGTTCGCGTTTAATGGGAGCGTGCCAGTGAAGGTCAAGATTTGCGGGATTACGAGCGTGGGCGACGCGGCGGCGGCGGTCGCAGCCGGCGCGGATGCGGTGGGGTTGATGTTTTGCGCGGCGAGCCCGCGGCGCATTTCGGTGGAAACGGCGCAAACCATCGAACGCACCCTGCCGCCCGGCATCCTTCGCGTCGGGGTCTTCGCCGATCCGGCGCCGGAGGAGGTCTTTTTGGCCATGCGGCAATGCGGCTTGAACCTGTTGCAATTTCACGGCCACGAAACGCCGGAATTTTGCCGGCAATTCGGCATCATGACGATGAAAGCGTTTCGCATCAGGGACGCCCAGTCGCTGCTCGAAATTGCCAATTACCAGACGGACGCCTATCTGCTGGACAGTGGCGTGCCGGGCCTGGCGGGCGGGACGGGGGTGACGTTCAACTGGGCGCTGGCGGTGGAAGCGCGAACGTTTGGCCGGCCGATTTTCCTGGCGGGCGGATTGACGCCCGCAAACGTGGCCGAGGCGGTGCGGACGGTGCGGCCGTATGCGGTGGATGTTTCCAGCGGCGTGGAACAATCGCCCGGAAAAAAGGACGCGCAAAAAATGCGGGCGTTCATCGCCGCCGCGCGCGCCGCCTGAGCGATTGGGGCGCCCAACCTGGCCGGGGCCGGCCGGGATTAATTGGGCGGGTCGTCCAGGCAGTTGCGGACGATGTCCAGGAGGTTGGAGGGACGATAGGGTTTGCCCAGAAAATGCCGCTCATCCACGTCGGCCAGTTGCGTTCCCGGCACCCCGACAGAGTGTCCACTGCTGTAGATGACCCGGAGATTGGGTGCGTCCCTCTTGAGCTGCCCGGCCAATTCAAATCCTGTCATGCCATCAGGCAGGGCCACGTCGGTCAGCAACAGGTCAATTTTGCCGTCCTGCTGCGACCACCGTTCCAAGGCCTGCTTGCCGGAACCGGCGCCCAAAACGTGATAACCGCGCCCCTCAAGGACCTGCACGACCAAATCCAACAGATCCGGTTCGTCGTCCACGATGAGGATGGTTTCCGCGCCATTTGTGCCGGTTATGGTGGTGTGCTCATCCGAGAGCCGCGGCGATTGCTCAACATCTTTGGTCATATTCATCATTCATTACTCCTGCGGACTCGCCGCTGTTGTTGCTTCCGTGCATCCAGCAAATGTTAGTTGGTTGACGCTATCTGTCGTTGAGTTAGCATCGGCAGTTATCCCCCCCCACTTAACAGGGGGCCAATGGATTCGTAACCTTCATCGAGGCAATGGGTTACAACCAGCCCTCGGCGTTAAATATGCTAATGGAAACGCGGGCCGCGATGCAGGCGGGCTTCCGGCTTGGGTGCAAATCAAAACTCGCCTTGCCTGAAGGCTTTGGTTCTACTCAGCGGCGGATGAATTCCGACGAAAAATCGTGGCTTGAAGTGCTGAAACGCTACTTTGGGTTTGCGTCATTTCGACCGCTGCAACCGGAGATCATCCGCGCCACCCTGGAGGGACGCGACGTCTTCGCGCTCCTGCCGACCGGAGGGGGCAAATCGCTTTGTTTCCAATTGCCGGCGCTGATCCGGCCGGGACTGACGGTTGTGGTTTCGCCGCTGATTGCGCTGATGAAGGACCAGGTGGATGCGCTGCAAGCGGGCGGGATCGCCGCCACGTTCCTCAATTCCTCGCTCGGCGCCGCTGAATCGCGCCGGCGATTGCGCGGCCTGCATCAACACGAATACCGCCTGCTCTATGCCGCGCCGGAGCGGCTGGTGCCGGCCGGGCTGTTGCCCGATTTGCAGCGCTGGCACGTCAACCTCATCGCCGTCGATGAAGCCCATTGCATCAGCGAGTGGGGCCACGATTTCCGCCCCGAATACAGGCAGTTGGCCCAGTTGCGCGAAGCCTTTCCCCACACGCCCATGATGGCCTTGACGGCCACGGCGACGAGCCGGGTGCGCGAGGACATCATCCAACTTCTGCAACTGCGCGAGCCGAAGTGTTTCGTGGCCAGCTTCAACCGGCCGAACCTGACCTACCGTGTCATGGCCAAGGACAAGCCCTCCGCCCAGGCGCTGGACTTCCTGCGCGCCCGTCCGCGCGACAGCGGCATCATTTACTGCCAAAGCCGCAAGGGCGCCGAGAAGCTGGCCGCGCAACTGGCCGCCCACAACATCGCCGCCCGGCCCTATCACGCCGGGCTGACAGCGGCCGAGCGGAGCGAAAACCAGGAACTTTTTTTGCGCGACGAAGCGCGGGTGATTTGCGCCACGATCGCCTTCGGACTCGGTGTCAACAAGCCGAATGTCCGTTTCGTTTTGCATTACGATCTGCCGCGGAACATCGAAGGCTACTACCAGGAAACGGGGCGGGCGGGCCGCGACGGTTTGCCGTCCGAATGCCTCCTGCTCTTCAGCGCGGGCGACGTGGCCAAGCAGCAGCATTTTATCAAGGAGAAATCGCCCGCCGAACAGCTCATCGCCCGCGAACAGTTGCGGCAAATCGTCCATTACGCCGAGTCCGCCGGATGCCGGCGCGCCGAGTTGCTGCGCTATTTTGGGGAGGCCTTCCCGGCGGCCAACTGCGGCGGCTGCGACAATTGCCTGGAGCCGCGCGACACTTTCGACGGCACGCTCGCCGCGCAGAAATTCCTCTCCTGCGTCTATCGCATCCGGCGCAAGAGCGGCTTTGGCTTCGGGGCGGGTCATGTCGCGGCGGTGTTGACCGGCTCGGACTCCGAGCAAATCCGGCGCCGGGGCCACGAGCAGCTCTCGACCTACGGCATCGGCCGCGAACACAGCCGCGCCGACTGGCAGGCCATCGGCCGGGAACTGGCGCGCCGGGGCTATCTGCGGCAGCTCACGGACAAATTCAACGTCCTGGAACTGACCGACGAGGGCCTGGCCGCCCTCCGCGCCCGCACAAAAATCATATTGACCAAACCGATGACTGCGCCCCCGTCCGAGCCGGAAAAAATCCCGAGGGCAGGGGCGATTGCCTGCGACGAGGGGCTGTTCGAGCGCCTGCGGCAACTGCGCAAGAAGCTGGCCGACGAACGCAATGTGCCGGCTTACATTGTTTTTTCCGATGTCTCCCTGCGGCAGATGGCCCGCCATTATCCGGCGACCGACGGGCAATTCACGCGCATCAGCGGGGTGGGCGAGAAGAAGCTCCGGGAATTCGGCGCGGCATTTCTGGGGGAAATTGCCGCGCACTTGCAGACCAGCCCGCGCCAGATATTCGCCGACGATTCCTTCGGCGCCGGCAAGAGTTGAATGAAACCGGCCGGCTCGCCGTGGCGGCGAGTGGCAATGATCGGAGGATGAGTGTATCGTCCAAGCGGCTTGAGAACGCAGCAAAACATGACGGGGCGGGGGCGCGCCTCCTTTGATTACGACGTTGCCGTGTTGGGCGGTGGCAGCGCGGGGTTTGCGGCGGCGCGCACGACCGCCGCAGCCGGATTGAAGACCGCGCTCGTCGAGGGCGCCCGCGAGCTGGGCGGGCTTTGCATTTTGCGCGGTTGCATGCCGAGCAAGGCGCTGCTCTACGCGGCGGAGGTGCTGCACCTGGCGCGCATGGCCAACACCTGGGGTCTTGGCATTCCCAAGGCGGGCTTCAATTTTGAAGCGGTCATGGCGCGCAAAAACGCCATGGTGGAGGAGTTCGCCCGCTGCCGCCGGCAGGAGTTGCGCGGCGGACAGTTCAAGCTGGTCCGGGCGCGGGCCCGCTTTTTGGACGCGCACACCCTGGCCCTGGAGGCGGCCGGGGGCCGCGCTCAAACATACTTGACAGCAAGGCGCTTCGTCATCTGCACGGGGTCGGTCGTCGCGCCGCCGCCCCTGCCGGGTTTGGCGAAGGCGGGGTTCCTGACCAGCGACGAGGCCCTGGCGTTGCGGCGGCTGCCGAAGTCTTTGATTGTGTTGGGAGGCGGGCCGGTCGCGGTCGAATTGGCGCAGTTTTTCCGCCGGTTCGGCGTGGAGATCACCCTGATCCAACGCAGCCGGCATTTGCTGAGCGATCACGACGCCGACACGGCCGGCGCGCTGGAGAGGGCGTTGCGGCAGGAGGGCATCCGGCTTTTCACGGGCACGAAGCTGGAAGGGGCCTTCCGGCAGGGACGGGAAAAAGGGGTCCTCTTCCGGTGCGGCCGCCAGGTCAAACGGGTGGCGGCGGAGGAAATTCTGCTGGCCTTGGGACGGGCGCCGGCCACGGCCGGGCTGGGCCTGGAGGAGATTGGTGTCAAGACAAACAACGGGCGGATCGCCGCCAATGCCTTCATGCAGACGAGCCTGCCCCATATTTACGCGGCCGGCGATTGCACCGGCCCGCGCCAGATCGTCCATACCGGCGTGGAACAGGGGGAAATCGCCGCCCGCAACATCCTTCAACCGGGTAAAAAGCAGGCCATGGACTACCGGCTGCAGTGCAGCGTGGTCTTCACCGACCCGCAGGTGGCGGTGGTGGGGTTGACGGAAAGGCAGGCGGACCAGGCCAACATTCCGTATCTGGCGGCGTGCCATCCCTTCAACGATCATGGCAAGGCGATGATCATGGGCGCCCAGGAGGGCTTTGTGAAGCTGCTGGCCGGACCCCGCAAAGGCGAAATTCTGGGCGGGACCTGTGTCGGGCCGATGGCCGGGGAGTTGATTCACGAAATCATCGCCGCCATGCGCGGGCGGTTGACGGTCGGGGAACTGGCGGCCATGCCCCATTATCACCCGACGCTGGCGGAAATCTGGACCTATCCGGCGGCGGCCTTGGCGGGGCGGTTGGCCGGGAAAGGCTGAAAAAACTCAGGCTTTCTTCGCCGGCAGCCTGCCGTCCAGGCATTCGCGCACCATCTGGGCCAGTTTGCCCGGAGGATAGGGCTTGGCCAGGAAATTGAACCCTTCCAGGGCGGCGATGTCCTTGCCCGCCATGCCGGGGCTGTAGCCGCTGGTGTAGATGACTTTCAGGCCCGGCTCGTCCTGGCGCAGGCGCTCGGCCAGTTGCGAGCCGGTCATGCCGCCGGGCATCATCATGTCAGTCAATAATAACTTTATCTCCGCGCGGTGCTCCTGCCAGACCTTGACCGCGGCCGGACCGCTCTCGGCCTGGTAAGTGCGGTAACCGCAGAAGTCCAGGATGTTGACCACCAGTTCGCGCAGCACCAGCTCGTCTTCGGCCACCAGGATGGTTTCGGTACCGGTCGCCATGTTCCGCCGCAGCATCGTCTGAGTGTCCTCCGACGAGGGCGCCGCCGCGGCCGCCCCCTTGCCGGCGTCGGGCAGAAAGAGGGTGAAGGTGGAACCGACGCCGACCCGGCTTTCCACCACCACCCATCCCTGGTGCTGTTTCATGATGCCATAGACGGTGGCCAGGCCCAGGCCGGCGCCTTTGCCGAAGTCCTTGGTGGTGAAAAACGGCTCGAAGACATGGCTGAGGGTGGCGCTGTCCATGCCGCAGCCGGTGTCGGTGACAGTCAAGCACACGAATCGCCCGGGCCGGGCCTCGGCATTGAGCACCAGGGCCACGGGGTCGAGGGTCTGCTGCGAGGTGCTCAAGGTCAGCCGCCCGCCCTTGGGCATGGCGTCGCGGGAGTTGATGACCAGGTTGAGCAGCACCTGTTCCATCATGCCGGCATCGAGGTAGAGGGCCGGCAGATCGGCGCCGGGAAAGAACTGCAGGGTGATGTTTTCACCCAGGAGGTCCTGCAACATGGGGATGAGGTTGGCCACGATCTCGTTGAGGTTGAGCAGGCGCGGCTGCATGATCTGGTTGCGGCTGAACATGAGCAACTGCCTGATGAGCTTGCCGGCGCGGCGGGCGGCGAGGGAGATTTGCCGGATGGATTTCTCATCGGCGGCCGGGAAGGAACCGGCTTGGAGCAGCAGGTCGGCATGGCCCTGGATGATGGTCAGGATGTTGTTGAAATCATGCGCCACGCCGGCCGCCAACTGGCCCACCGCCTCCAATTTCACCTTGTGGCGCAACTGCGCTTCCAGGCTCAATCGCTCGGTGATGTCGCTGACGTAGCAATGGACGGTGTTGCTGGCGGCGATGGGGATGAACGACCAGGAGAGGGTGCGCTTCTGAAGGGTCGTTTGCAGGTTGGTCCTGCTCTCGCCGGTGGAAAGGCATTGCAGAACGATGGCCTTGCTGTCAACGGGCAGGATGTCGGCGACGGTCTCATGGCCCAGGGACGCGGCCAAGTGCCGGGCGGCGTCGTTGAAATAAGCCAGCGCGCCGTCGGCGGCGAATTCCAGCAGCGGATTGGGGCTGTTGCGGGTAAAGGCGGCCAGCTTTTGAATGCGTTGCTCGGTGTTCATGGCAGGCTAAGTTCCCGTGGTGTGGAAGCCGCGGCTCGCGCCGTCATGGGCGGCTTGCCAGGGAGAATCGCCGCCCCCGGCCACCCGCCGGGGCGCCTGGAAAAACAACGGCTTTTTCAACCGGCCAACAATCATTTTCATCATGGAGCCGCCACCGGCCCGGGCGGCAACGAGCGCAAGAATACAACACCAGCATCTTACGGCAGAAAGTGGATCGTTCAACCATAATCGAAAACAAACGGGGCATGGACGGCATGGACGAACACAAATCACTTTGACTACTTTGACCGGGATTGACCGGCAAGCGGGGCGGGTTGTATGCAACCCATTCGTGCTCTGGTACTTGCAGTGTATTTTCCTCATGGTGGTTCAGTTTGACGGCTGTGTGGTGGTATGACCGGTTTTCGGTATCGCGTAATGGAAAGCCTCCTGACGCCGGCTCCCACAAGACAGGGAACGACGAGCGTTTTGGGGGCAGGGAGAATGGGTTCGTTTGGCAATTCTTCTGTTTAGAGCGGGGTGGAAGGAGGGTGGCACGGCCTTGAAGGGGGGGCCTGTTTTGCCGGGCCAAGCCACGGCTGTAGCGGCGGCCCGTTCCCTTGAACCCGACCATCTGATGCCATATGTTCATTAAAGCAATCCTATAACTAAACCTATATTTCGTCAACAGCTTTTTAAAACATTTTTCATGGAGGCGGGGTCTTCCGGCCCGGATTCGGCAAATCACTCTGGTGGCATGGCGGGCCTTGGGCGGCAATTGATTTGCCGTCGGGAGCGGGAAAGATTAAAAGGTCATCATGCAGTCGAACTTGAACCGGCGCTCCTTCATCCAACGCGCCGCGCTGGCGGCCGCCTCGGCCCCTTTTCTTGATTTTCCCAATCCCGGCGCCGCCGCCTCGAGCCGGCCGGCCGGCAAACTCCGTTGCGCGCAAGTGGGATGCGGCGCGCGGGCCAGGACCCATCTGGAGCAGGTCTTCGCGCGCTACGGCCAGAATCTCACCGCCATCGTGGACCCGGACGAACGGACGCATCCCGGCGTCTTGCGCTGCCTCAAGGACAAGGGGATCGACCCCGGCCAGGTCCGGGCCTTCACTGATTACCGGGTGATGTTCGACAAAATGAGCGGGCAGCTCGACGCGGTGTTGATCGCCGCGCCCAACCATCATCACGCCAACGTGGCGCTCATGGCCCTGGAACGGGGCATCAACGTCTATTGCGAAAAGCCGCTGTGCCACGACATCGCCGAAGCCCGCCGCTTGCGCGCCGCCGCGGCCCGTTACAACAGGGTCGCCACGCAGATGGGCATCCAGGGCCATTGCATGGGGGGCTACCACCGCCTTTGCGAATACATCCGGGCCGGCGCGATTGGCCACGTCACCGAAACCCATAGCTGGACCAACAAATGCAACGGCGGCGTCGGGCCGCGTCCGCCCGCCCTGCCGGCGCCGCCGGGGTTGCATTGGGATTGGTGGATCGGCCCGGCGCCCTGCCGCGATTACCACGCCGACCTGCACCCGCACGAGTGGCATGGCTGGTACGATTTCGGCAACGGCACCCTCGGCAACATGGGCTGCCACGTCTTGGACGGCGTTTTTTGGGCGCTCAAGATCGAACATCCGGAAAGCATCGAAGCGGAGATGATCCGCGGCGGCACCGATGAGCGTTGCCCGACCGGCAGCCGCGTGCGTTGGGACATTCCGGCCCGGGCCAACCTGCCGCCGCTCAAGGTCTATTGGTACGAAGGACTCAACGCGACCGCTACCGAAAGCCCCGTCGGCGCTTACCGCTCGGTCCAGGGCAAGGCCCGCAACCTCCCGCCGCTGCTGGGCCAATTGCAGAAGGAGTACCCGGACGAGGAACTCGACGTTGGCGAAGGCGGGACCTTTTACGTTGGCGACAAGGGCATCATTTTCACCCAGGCTTACGGGGAGCGCATGCACATCGTGCCGATGGAAAGAATGGACCGCCTTCCCCCGCCTCCCATCACCCTGCCGCGCCCCAAGGACGTTTTCGGCGATTTCATCGACGCCTGCCTGGCCGGCGCCAGCCAAACCGCCGTCCCCTTCGACTACGGCGCGCGCCTGACAGAATTTGTCATCCTCGGCAACCTCGCCCAACACGCCGGGGTGCATCGCCAAGTGCAATGGGACGGCCCGAACATGAAAGTGACCAACCTCCCCGAGCTTAACCACTGGCTCCAACGCCAGCCGCGCCAGGGGTGGGCGGTGTGAGCATCCTTCTAAGCCACCAGCACAGCCGCCGGATGGTGGATGTTTCCATCCAACGTTGCCAGTTTCATTCCATGTCTCTCCGCAAGCGCCGCAAGGTAGTAATCCGTGACATCTTCGCATATCAGCGCCTGTGACTCCAAAGCCGGCAGGTCATCGGGAATTCGCGTGACAGCGCGCTCCGCTAGAAAATCCCGCAACAATTGGCGTGTTTTTCCCATAGACGCATTGATGGCCTTTGGATTCGTACTGATGCGAATGAACCCCAATTCCGTGAGCGGGCAAACTGAAAGCCCTTTTCCCTCCACCCACCGAAAAGCGCGGTCATGATGCGGATGGTTCTCCCAGATCGCCGCCAACAGCATGTTCACGTCCAGCAAATGAATCATGGGAACTCCGCCAGCGCCTCCCGCAAGGCCGCCTCGGAAATCGGGCGGTCCACACGTCCAACCGAATATCGGCCGCCCACCTTTCGCACCGTGACTTTGGCCGGGCGCGACCGAACCGGCTCGAGCCGGGTCAGGACAATTTGTCCCTCCCGAACTACCTGAACATCGAAGCGTTCACCTGGTTTGGCAGGCAGAGTAACGCGTTTTTTGCTGTCCGCGATGACCGTCATGGTGGGAATATCCCACAAAGGCCGGTTTTTGGCAAGCCGGAATGAAGCAAACTGCCCGCAGGGACTCGTTCACCGCCGCCGCGTTGGGGAACACTTTTGCCACGTCGGGTCCAGCACAATAATGTCCGTGCCCTGCCGCTATCGCCGGGCATATTTGCCGCGCACGCCGCGCGAGAGATCATATTCCGTCTGCCCGCCAGATTTATTTTGCTTTTTACGCGCTCTCTTCATTTCGGCTGCGATACGGCTACGGTAGCAGAACGATTTTCCCATGCGCGCCGGGGGCCATGACTTGCTCGTGGGCGCGCGCGGCCTCGGCCAGGGGAAATTCCGCGCCAATCACTGGCGCCAGCGTGCCGTTGGCCAGGCCCGCCCCCAAGGCCGCGTGGATTGACGCCTTTTCCGAGGCGGTCACGTTGAAGAGCAACAGGCCGCGAATGTCCGCGTCGCGCATCATGGCGTCCCGCGCGTCCAGCTCCACTTTGCCCCGGCTGCCAATCACCACCACCCGGCCGCGCATCGCCAGAAGGCCGAGGTCCCTGCCCAAATTCACATTGGCCAGCAACTCCAGTATCAAATCCACTCCCCGGCCCGCCGTGGCGGCCATGATCTCCGATACGTAGCCGGAATTGCGATGATTGACAACATGGTGCGCGCCCAATTGCCGCAGCAGCGCCCCGCCTTTCTCCGTGCCGGCGGTGGCGATGATCTTCAGCCCCGCGTTGCGCGCCATTTGGATCGCCGCCGTCCCGACCCCGCCCGAGCCGCCATGCACCAACACCGTTTCGCCGGGCACAGCCTGGCCCCGTTGAAACAGCGCCCGCCAGGCTGTCGCAAAGGGAATGTTCACCGCCGCCCCTTGCGCAAACGACACCCGGTCCGGCAGCGGATGCGCGTCCGCCGCCTCGCACACAACCAGTTCCGCGTAAGCCCCTGACACGCAGCCGCTGGTATAAACGCGCGCCCCCGCCGTCCAATCGCCCGCCGCCTCGCCGCGCGCCAGCACTTCCCCCGCCGCATCCGTCCCCGGCGTGCAAGGCAGGGCCAGTTTGGGATTCATGCCCGCCCGCAGATAAGTCTCGACCGGATTGACGCCGACCGCCCGCGCGCGAATCAGGACTTGGGACCGCCCCGGTTTCGGATCGGGAACCTCCTCCAACCGCAACACCTCCGGCCCTCCAAATTGGCGGACGCGAATTGCCTTCATGCCAGCAAGCTGGGCCTTCCACTCCCTGCCGTCAAGCCGCTGAATTTCCCTGACTTTGCGCGCGCCTTGTCCTACCTTCCCGCCGCATGAATGTTGTCTCCCATCGCGACCGGGATTTCGGCGATCAAATCAACCGCCTCCTGGCCCCCTCCAGCTTGTTCGACCCGGCCATCGAGCGGCAGACCCAGGACATCATCAACGCCGTGCGCGCCGGGGGCGATGCCGCCATCGCCGAATTGACGGAACGATTCCACGGCCCAAAGCTCCAGCCGGACCAGTTCGCCGTGACCCAGGCCGAGTGGCTCGCCGCGGCGGTGCAGGCCGGTCCTTCGCTGCGCCAAGCCATCGCCGAAACGCGCAAGAACGTGGAAGCCTTTGCCAAACGCTCCCTGCGCAAGGATTGGTCCATGTCCAACAGCCACGGCGCGGTGGTCGGGGAAAAATTTGATCCGCTGGCCAGGGTGGGCATTTACATCCCCGGCGGCATGGCGCCGCTGGTTTCCACCGCCCTGATGACCATTCCCCTGGCGCGCGTCGCCGGCTGCCGCGAGATTGTCGTCTGCACCCCCTGCGACCGCCAGGGCCGGATCAATCCCGCCTTGCTTTACGCCGCCCGGACGGCGGGCGCCACGGAGATGCACCGCATTGGCGGCGCCCAGGCCATCGCCGCCCTGGCCCTGGGCACGCCGGCCATTCCGAAGGTCAATAAGATTTTTGGCCCGGGCAATGCCTGGGTCGTCGCCGCCAAGCGCATGCTCTTCGGCCATGCCGCCATCGACCTCCTCCCCGGCCCCAGCGAGCTGCTCGTCCTGGCCGACGACACCGCCGACGCCCGCTGCGTTGCCGCCGACCTTCTGGCCCAGGCCGAACACGGCTCCGGCTACGAACGCGTCTGGCTCCTGACCTCCTCCGCCAGGCTCCTGCGCGCCGTGCAGAAGGAGATGGCCCGCCAACTGCCCAAGGCCGGCCGCCGGGAAGCCATGGCGCGCGTCCTGGACCGCAACGCCTGGCTGATCCACGTGGCGGATTTGCCGCAAGGCATCGCCCTGGCCAACCGGCTTGCGCCCGAGCATCTGGAACTGATGACCCGCCGCCCCGCGCAGGTGGCGCGCGCGCTCTCCACCGCCGGCGCCATCTTTCTGGGCGCGCAGACCCCGACCGTGCTGGGCGATTATGTGGCCGGGCCGAGCCACACTCTGCCGGCGGGCGGCACGGGCGCATCCTTTGCCGGCCTGACGGTCGATCAATTTCAGCGCCGGACCAGCCTGATCTCCTACACCAAACCGGCCCTGCGCAAAGCCCTCCGGGCTGTCAGGAAGTTTGCCGAAATCGAGGGCCTCGACGCCCACGCCAAGTCCGCCGAGGTCAGGTTCCAGTGAGACTATTTTGGCCGCGGGAATCGTCCCTTCCCTTGCCGCCAATGCCGCTTTGGACCTCAATGCGCGGGTTCAGGGCTGCGGAAGGGGCTGCCGGCCTGGTAAAGTTCCTCTTGCGATTGAAGCTGGCGGACCAGGTTGGTGTTGGATTGCCTCTCAGCCAACTGCAAGGCGCTCTGCGCGGCTGCCGCCGCTTCGCCGTACCGCCCCGTTTCGGCCAGCGCCGCGGCCAGGGTCTGGAGGACGCGCGGGTTGTTCCCGCCGCTCAAGGTGTTGGCCCGCCGGGCCAGTTCCTCCGCCTTTTGGCCGTTGCGCAGTGACGCCTCCGGACATGTGGCCAGGACCCATGCCAGGTTGGCTTGGAAGGCCGGCTCGGCCGGGTCGATGCGCGACGCCTCCCCAAACTGCGCGATGGCTTCGCCGGCCCTTCCCAGCTTCAGGAGCGCGGCGCCAAGATGGTTATGGGCTTGCGCATAGTCGGGCTTCAACTGCACCGCCCTTTGCAACTGCGCGATGGCTTCCTCCACCCTCCCCCGCTGCAGCAGGGCGATGCCCAATTGTTCGCGGGCGGGTGGAAAGTCGGGCGTGATTTGCGCCACCCGTTGAAACTGGGCAATGGCGTCATCCACGCGGCCCATTTGCGAATAGGCGCGCCCAAGGTCGAAGTAGGCCTCGGCGTAGTTGGACTTGAATGCCGCCGCCATCTGGTATTGCGCGACGGCTTCCGCCAGTCTCCCCTGCTTTTGCAAGACGTTGCCCAGGCTGTGGCAGCCTTCCCCAAAGCCCGGATTGAGCTCCACCGCCCTTTGGTAATGGGCGATCGCCTCCTCCAGCCGGCCCGCCTGAAAGGCGATGTCGCCCAGCCCATCCTCCGCCTGCCAGCAACCGGGCTCCGCCCGGTTGACCGTTTGCCAGAGCACTTCCGAGTTGGCGTACATGCCGCATTGCTTCCACGTCAACGCGCCCAGCGCTAACAGCACCGCCCAGCCCACCGCGGGCCGCTTCAGAACCGCTCCGGCCAGCGCCAACGGGCCGATGATGGCAAAATACTGCCAATGATCGGCCACAAGCGAGAATCGCATAAAATATATGTTGATGAACCCCAGCACAGGCAGGAGCATCAAAACAAAATAGCCCAGGCAAAATAACACCGGCTTCCCCCAACCCCGCCGCCAATGCCAGAAAACGGCGAACGCCGCCGCCAGCAAGGCCAGCGGCACGTAAGACAACACGCTCCGTTCATCGATCCGCCAGCGCGGGTAGATGAAAGCCAGGCGCAAGGGCCAAACCGCTTTGTAGAGATAAAACCAGACCGCCCAGCCGGCTCCCGCCAGCCGCGACCAGAATCCCTCCGGCCGCACTGGATCGTGTCCGCAAGCCTTGGACTGGAACCACAACGTCACCAGCCCCAGCACCGCCGCCATGAGAAAAAAAGGAACCACCCGCCGCGCGTCCTGCCATGTCACCCGCCCGCGCCGCCACCAGGCGATGCCCAACAGAACCATCGGCAACGGCCCCACCGCTGTCTTGCTCAACAGCGCCAAAGCGAAGCCGGCCACAGACAGCCCCTGCCATTGGCGCTTGCCGCTGTCCTCAAACTTCAGCCAGGCCAGGAGTGTGGCCAGGTAAAACACCATGCACAGCGTGTTTTTCCGCGAGGTGATCCAGGCCACGGATTCGACGTTGACCGGATGTAAAGCGAAGAGGGCGGCAGCCAGCGGCGCGCCGGGAATCCCCAGCCGCAGCAGCACGCGCCAGAGCAGCGCGGCGCTCACGCCATGCAGCAGCACATTGACCAGGTGGTAGCCCAGCGGGTGGCTGCCCCAGAGCCGCCATTCCAACCACATCATCCCGTAAGTCACCGGGTAATAATCCGGCGTGGCGGCGCTGATCCACATCCGGTAGAGGCCATCGGCGCTCTTGATGGTGGCATTCTGCGTCAGAAACGAATCGTCGTCCCAAATGAATCCGGCGTGCCACACCCGCTGATAGGCCAGGACTGTGGCGGCGATGAGCAGCAAGCCAACCAGCCAGTCGCGGCGCAACCAAGACGGCAGAAAACCCAAATTGCCACGGCTGGTCCCTGCCATCTCATCATCAGCCAAGCCTGAACTCGCGGCAGGCGAGGCTGACGGGTCAGTGTTTCTATTGGCTGGGCGCACTTTCTGCCGCTTCATGCGAACGGAACGTTACGTTCATCTGCAAGGCCAGATCAAACATCAATTCTGCTTCATTCACTTTCCGTGGCGCAGGATGAAAAACTTCAAATGGAACCCCTCTCTCCGGCTCTCTCCCCATGGAACGGGGAGAGAGAGGAGAAAGTTTTTGTGCTGTACCCTCACTTCCCGGCCGGTGGCGCAAAGGCTGCTTTTACGCTCCGGTCGGCAAGGACCGTCCCCTTCAGCCAGAGGATGTTCGTGGCGTTCCAGCGCACGATCAAAATGTTCGATTTCGCAGGGCCCGAAAAGCCGTAGAGCACGTCGCCGCGTTTGTGCCGTTGCGGGTAAATCTCATCAACCCCGAGGACCGTCGAACGAAAGAGGCGGGTGATTCGCGCCGGCTCCCCGTCAACCGTGACGGTCTTTCCAGCGGAAAGGCCGCCGGCTTCTTCAGGCGTCAACGGCTTCGCCGGCTCAATCGGCGCGCACAAAGTCCAGTTGGCGGCATTGGAACTCATGCCGGACATGAGCAGGTAATTATGATTGTCGTCATCGGTCAGTTCGTATTCGTGGCGTGAGAAGCGGAGGCCGACTTCGTCAATTTGCACCAGCGCGTGACTGGCAATGCGATAGCGCCTGCCGTCCAGAACGCCCGATTCTCCGGCCAACAGAGGCGATGGGCCTGGCTGGAAAACGATAACCGCAGGCGGGGGGCGCGCAGACGGATGGGCGAAGGAGGACAGGATCACAGACATCGCAACGAGCAGGCCAAGGATCAGGAGCGGCGCCAGCACACGATCGTTCCGAAAACTCCGCCCCCCGGTCAAGGCAAAGGCCAGCCGCGCCAAGCCGCTGAGGTTGAAAGCAGAGGCGACTGCGCCGCCGGGGATCGTTTTGCCCGAATAGAATTCCACCTCGTCGCCCGTCCAACTCACGACGATCATCTTATCGCCAGCCTCGGCATTGAAATAATTGGCGCGCTGGCCGACCGCGACTCCTTCCGGCACCTTGCCCTCGATGGCATAAACGCGCGAACAATCCACCCGCGTGACAAAGAGATTCGCGCCGTCGAGATTCACTGCATCGCCGGGGCGCTTGTCTTTTGCATCCTGGGGGGTCGTCGGGACCTTTGGATCAAACATTTCGAAGAAACGCCATTTGCCGCCAAAGCCGGTTTCTTCGAAGACCAGAGTGGCGTAGTCTCCACCGGAAGTTTCAAGATTGAATTCGTTCCAGTAGTAAGTCCGGCCTTTCTCTTCCACACCGAGCACGGAGCGTCCGATCACCCGATAGGCGTGTCCAAAAAAGGCGGCGGCCATGCCGATGCGGATTTTGGTGGGATTGGCAAAGCGCATATCAAACAAAGTAATGGGGAACAAACCGGCTCAGGTTCCCGGTGATGCGCCGCGTGTCTTCGCGAATCCCGAGGCCCGCCGCCTCGTGGTCCACGACCCAGACTCCGCAGATCGGGTGCTGGCCGTCAAAATCGGCCATGGGGGCGGGCGCCTGATAAACGTGCCCCTCGTTGCCGTAAGCGCCGCCGGTTTCCTCGACGACCACGCCGCCTTCGACCCAGGTGACGTTGCCGCCTTCGCGGCTCAGTTTCGGCTTGCGCACGTAACGGCCCTGCAGCGGCGCGGGCATTTCGTAGGAGGGCAGGAGGTTCGGGTGGTCCGGAAACAATTCCCACAACACCGGCAGCAGTCCCTTGTTGCTCAGCAACATCTTCCAGGGCGGCTCGATCCACTGGACGGAATCTTCGTCCAGATGAACGCTGAATTCCTCGTTCCAGAGCCATTCCCACGGATAGAGCTTGAAACACCGCTCGATGGGGCCGAATTCGAGGTCAACAAATATATTCCGCCGCGAGTCCCAACCGATGTCGTCGATAAAAACGGGCTGGGTGGACGCGCCCGCCTGCTGGCAGGTGTCGCGGAGGTAGAGCACCGTCATTTCGTCTTCATCATGCTGGCGGACGCCGGTGAAGTGGATGGTTTGGCCGCGGCAGCGCCGCCAGGCGGCGATGAGGCGTTCGTGGATGGAGTTGAATTGGTCGGCGCGCGGATGTGTTTCCTGGAGCCAGAACCATTGCGCCACGGCGGCCTCGACCAGGGCGGTGGGCGTGTCGGCGTTGTACTCCAGCAATTTCGGCGGCGACACACCGTCAAAACTAAAATCGAACCGTCCATAGAGGCTGAAATCGTCGCGTTCCCACGAACGCAGGATGACCGGCACGGCGGGCGGGGGAATTCCCAGGCGCGCCCACCAGCCGTTCTTGATCACCGCTTCGGCGGCGTCAATGCAGAGAAAATGGAGCGCGTTGGCGGCGGCTTCGAGGATGTCCACTTCGCGCGCCGTCAACTCGTAGCAGGCCGATTCATCCCAATAAGGACCAGCCTCATGAGAATGGTAAGTCAGTCCGACACTCTCGACCCTGGCGGGCCAATCGGGGCGACATGGGATGCGGTGGCGTTTCATTATGAATGAACGTAGTGGCCGCCGGTTCCACCGGTGCAGCCGAATCCGCCGCGGGTGACATCCGTCCGCATCATTTCGGCCCTGGCCGCGGCCTGGGCTGAGGGGGAGGAAATATTGGTGATGCTCTGACAGGGCGACGCGCCCCATTGCCCGCCGTAAAAGTACTGCCGTTTGGCGGAATCAAAATGATTGTAGGGTAACGGATACCACGCGCAAAAAGGCGCGTGATAATAGCCCGCGCCGGGAACGTAGTCATTATTGGTATAGACATTGGTCGCGCTCAACGGCGGCTTTTGCCCGGGCGAGTAACCGGCGAGCGCGCCGGCGGAAATGCCGCTGAGCAGAACAAGACGGATGCGTCTGCTGCGTTTGGTCCGTTTGGTCATTAACTGTCAAATACCCTGCGCCGGCCGGTCATTGGAATCAATTACAATGCCGGGCGAATTTTGGAGCCGGGGGCAAGCGCGGTTGGATACTACTCGGAGGGCAGCCAGCGGGCGCCGAAAATGCTTTGCAAATTGGCCTGGCCGATGAGCACTCCGGTCCCGATCAGCGCCATGGCGGCCCAGAACGTCGCGGTGAACGGCTCCGCCAGGCAAAAATGCGCCCAGGTCATCGTGCTGATGGGAACGAGGTTATTGAACAAATACACCTGGCTCGTCTTCCAATGGCGCAACGCGTTGTTCCACAGCGCGAAGGCCAGCACGCCTCCTCCCAAAATGCAGAACAGTTGGACCCACGCCAGGTCCGCCCGCCAGGCGATTTTCACCATCGAAACCTCCACCAGCGCCGCCGGCGTCAGCAGAAGACCCGCCCTCCAAAACGTGTGCGCCGTCACTTCCGCGCCGGACAAATCCCGGCCCAACAGCCGGCATTGCCGTCCGAACACGGTCCACAACAGGCTGGCCGCCAATCCGAGGATTTCCCCCGACACCCTGGCCGTGCCATGCCGCAGCATCGGCCAAAACAGCACCAGCACGCCGCTAAAGGCCAGCATCGCCGCGCCGTAACGCTGCACAGTCCTCCCATCCTTCTCCGGCCGCCCTTCCCACAACAACGCCCAGACCGGCGCCGCTCCCAGGTAAAGCGCCACATGCGACACGGACGTCAATTTGAGCGCGGCATTGAAAATCACGATGTACACCGCCAATGACAGCCCGCTGCGCCACCACAAGTTGCGCTTCAACTCCCTCGAAAGGGCCTGCTCCGGCCCGAAAAGCCGCGTCCAGCGCAGCAGTCCCAGCAGCACCAGGCCCGCCAGCAGAAATCGGGTCGCGCCGATGGTCGCCGGCGGCCAGAAACCAACCAGGAATTTTATCCCGGTGTTATTGGCGCCGAACAGGAACACAGCCAGCAGCAGGCTCCCCGCCAGCGCGCCGTTATGGGGTCGGGTTCGCACGCGGCCCACAATCCGCCATCCCGCCCTTGGAGACAAAGCGAAAATGCGGCAGCCACCCGGCACGATCGGGGTTGCGCGGCGGCCCGGTCGCAATTATTTTCAAGGAGTATGCAACATTCGCCCGGCTTTTTGAAACTGGTGGAGGCTGTCCGCCCCGGCATCCGTGAAATCACCCTGGCCCAGGCGCGCCAACGCCTGGCCGGCAATCCCCGCGCCGTCCTGGTCGATGTCCGCGAGGACAATGAATGGAACGACGGCCATGCCGCCGAGGCCGTGCATCTGGGCAAGGGCATTTTTGAGCGCGACCTTGAAAAAGCGATTCCCGATCCGCAGACCGACATCATCCTCTATTGCGGCGGCGGCTATCGGTCCGCGCTGGCGGCGGACGCGGCCCAGCGCATGGGTTACAAGAACGTCTTCTCGCTCATCGGCGGCTACAAGGCGATGGCGGCGGCCGACTGGCCCATGCGGGCCGGCTCGCCGCAGGATTGAACGGGGCGCAGATCAGTTTTTGGCAGAGTTTTGGCAAAAAGGTGTCGATCTGAATCCCCTCGCCCCGCGCAAGCGGGGAGAGGGACAGGGAGAGGGGTTCCCAAGAAGTGCCTCCTCTGATACGGTTTCCACAGTTATTCAACCGGCGGCCAGGAGAGCCCGCAGGACCAGCTCGCCGCCGCCGGTGAATAACTGTGCCGGGACAAAAGATTTGCGGCCTGCTAATCATAGCTCTG